>WOR8_10000171_pt1 | contig 117136 bp, 111 predicted proteins | sample DeeMarSeWOR38_10_FD_19890 | JGI IMG/M metagenome (IMG submission 19890)
GCCTGGCATTTGGTATGAAAGTGGCGGCAGGGCAGATAGAAATCGGCGAATGTCCTTATGTAAGTGATGAGGTCAAGGAGACCATCGGTGAAGCATCCGCACCGCCGATTAGGACAATTAAGCTTGGCAGCGGTGAATCCACTTTCAAGGCTGGTGGAGAAACCTGTCTGTTCAGGCATGAGAAACGCTTTGAGAATCCTACCGGTCTGGGCGTAATGCTGACAACCGATATGTTCCATTCGCATTGAAAGGGTAGGCGTTCTGATGAAGGCTGATCTTATTGCAGTCAAGGACACCAAGGGCGACGAAGGGTCTTTCACCTCTATGGTCCAGAAAGTCCTTGATAAAGCGCCTGATGCCAACCTTGTCCTGATCAGCGACAATGCTGGTACTCTTTCAGCCGGTGCAAAGCTCTGCGGAGAAAAAAAACCGCTTCTTCTCGGTGCCGACAACAATAATCGCGAGGCCATGGCCAGCCTGGCCAAGGAAATGGGCTGTCCGCTCGGTGTCAGTGGCACCAATCTTGACAATGCCGTTGAGATTGCCGACCAGCTCCTGAATGACGGCTTAAAGGACCTTGTCATTGATTCTGGAGCCCGCACCATGAAGGCTGCATTTGAAGATAATATTGTTGCACGCAGGGCTGCGGTCAAAAAGAAATTCAAACCCCTTGGTTTCCCGACCATAACCTTTCCATGCGAAATGACAGACGATCCGCTCATGGAAGTCATGATAGCTTCCGTACTGGTAGCGAAATATGCCGGCATTGTCATTCTTTCCGATCTGCAGGGCGATACGCTGTTTCCGCTGCTCCTTGAGCGTTTGAATATCTTTACAGATCCGCAGCGGCCCATGGTGGTTAAGGAAGATATATATCCTGTTAATGGACCGGGAGAGGATTCACCTGTTCTCATTACCTGTAACTTCTCGCTGACCTACTTCATTGTTTCAGGTGAGATTGAAGGCAGCAAGGTTCCGTCCTGGCTGCTGATTAAGGATACAGAGGGCCTTTCCGTTCTGACTGCCTGGGCGGCAGGCAAATTCGGTGCAGATCTCATCGCCCAGTTTATCAACAAGTCCGGCATTGCTGACAAGGTGAAGCACCGAGAACTCATCATTCCTGGTTATCTTGCCACCATCAAGGGTGAGTTGGAAGAGGAACTGCCGGACTGGACCATTACTATCGGCCCACGCGAGGCAGGCCACATGCCGGCATTCCTGAAGGAGTGGAAGGTTGCTGCATAGAGCTGACCGATATTAAAAACGAAAGATCGGCATAAAACGACCGATATTATTCCATAGAACCAGTTAGCGTAATTGGAGAAAGTTATGGCAAAAGCACAAAAGAGCAGGGAAGGCACAGTTATGGTCCTGGGTGGTGGTATTGCCGGTCACCGGCTATTGGCGGCGTGATGGCTCAACTGGACAAGACCTTCCCGACCAACGACTGTTCGCTCTGAATCCTGGCGCCGAAGTTGGTTGAGGCCGGTCGGTCTCCAAATATCGAAATTCTTACCAATACAGATCTGCTTTCCCTGCAGGGGAAACCAGGAAATTTCAAAGCTGATATCGTTCAACGCCCCCGCTATATCAATGCGGATGACTGTACTGCCTGTGGACTTTGTACCACGTATTGCCCGCGCCACCAGGTTGATGATTACAACGAAGGCTTGAATCTTACCCGGCCCATTCATATTGATTATCCCCAGGCAGTGCCGGCAACTTACTATATCGATCCGCGCAGCTGTCTGCATCTTACCCATGAAACCTGTCAGATCTGCGTGCCGGTCTGCCAGAGCAAGGCCATTGACTTCAGCCAGAAGCCAGAGGAAAGAACCCTGGAAATTGGTGCTGTCATCATGTCACCCGGTTTTGGCCGTATCTCGGAAGAAACCCTTGCCAAGTACAGCTTTGGGAAACACCCGGATGTGGTAACCAGCATTGAATTTGAAAGGCTCCTGAACCCGTCCGGTCCTTTTACCGGCGAGGTACGCTGCCTTTCTGATAACCGACATCCTCACAAGATTGCCTTTATCCAATGCGTTGGCTCAAGGGATATTGGCTGTGACAACGGGTATTGCTCCTCCGTCTGCTGCATGTACGCGATCAAGGAGGCTATGGTTGCCAAGGAGCACGATCCGGAAGCAGAGATCACCATCTACTATATGGACATCCGGACACAGGGCAAGGAATTTGATGCGGCACAGAAACGCGCTCAGGACAAAGGCATCAAATTCGTGCGGGCCAAAGTGGCGGATGTAATGCCCTGGGGTGATCACCTGAGACTTACCTACTCCACCCTTGACGGCAAGCACAGTTTTGACCCCTATGACATGGTAGTCCTTTCCGTTGGACTCGAGTCACCGCCAGATGCCCAGAAACTGGCTGATCTGGCCGGGTTTAAACTGAATAAATACAACTTCTGTGATACTGATACCTTTGCACCCCTTGCCACCAGCAAGGAGGGCATCTACGTGGCCGGCGCCTTTAACGGCCCCATGGACATCCCGGAATCTGTCACGCAGTCAAGCGGTGCTGCCGGAAGCGGTGCTGCCGGTATCGCTTCCGGACTTATCAAGAAACAGCGCGGCAAGGGAATTGTTCACAAGAGTTATCCCGCTGAGAAAGAATTGGGCGATGAGGTTCGAATCGGGGTTTTTGTCTGCCATTGCGGTATTAACATCGGCTCAGTTGTTGATGTGCCTGGTGTGAGCGATTATGCCGGTGATATGGAAGGGGTGGTCTACTATACAGAAAGCCTTTACAGCTGCTCCCAGGACGCCCAGGAGGTGCTCAAGGAAAAAATCAAGGAGCATGACCTTAACCGGGTTGTGATCGCGGCCTGCTCCCCCAGGACCCATGAGCCCTTGTTCCAGGAAACTTTGAAAGATGCCGGTTTAAACCGCTCCCTCTTTGAAATGGTTAATATTCGTGACCAGTGTTCCTGGGTGCATGCCAATGAACCGGGATCTCGTCCGCATGGCTGTGGCCAAGGCAAGGCACATCCAGCCCCTGCCTGAACAGACCGTGCCGGTCAATAAGACAGGCCTGGTTATTGGTGGTGGTATAGGGGGTATGACGGCTGCCTTGAACCTGGCGGACCAGGGATTCAACTGCCACCTGGTCGAGAAACAGGAAGAGCTTGGCGGCAATTTCAAAAAATTCGCCCATACCCGAAAACTCATTGACCAGGTTAAAAAGAACAAACTGGTCACGGTGTATACGAATGCCGAACTCAACCAGACCAACGGTTTTGTCGGTAATTTCTCCTCAGTGGTCACCACTGGCAAAGGTGCCAAGGCTAAGGAAATCACCCTGGACCACGGTATCATCATCATTGCCACAGGCGCCCGTGAACACCGGCCTGAAACGGTTCTGGGCAATCCGATAAAATATTCCAAGAAAATCGTCACCCAGAGCGAATTGGCAGAACAACTGGACGGGAAAGGCAAGAACCGAGCGCCTGATTCAATCGTTATGATCCAGTGTGCCGGTTCGCGCGGCGATGATCTGAATTACTGTTCTAAAACCTGCTGCACGACAGCAGTAAAGAACGCTCTCAAAGTGAAGGAAGTTAACCCTGACTCCCAGGTTGTCGTGCTCTACCGGGATATCCGCACATACGGTTATGCCGAGGATCTATACCAGGAAGCACGCCAAAAGGGGGTTCTCTTTATCCCATATGAAATGGACAACAGGCCCGTAATTTCTGAAAAGGGCGGAAAACTTTCTGTTTCCTTCTTTGATCCCATCCTGCAGGATGATGTAAGCATGAATCCTAATATGGTGGCCATGAGTGTCGGCATGGTTCCTGAAGAGACTGATACACTGAGTAAGCTGTTGAAGGTGCCTGTAACAGCAGACCGCTTCTTCCTGGAAGCGCATGTCAAGCTACGGCCTGTTGAACTTCCGGTAGATGGTGTTTATGTTTGCGGTCTGGCCCACTCGCCCAAACCGGTAAACGAAGTTATTGCCCAGGCCCAGGCAGCTTCGGCCAAGGCCGCCATGCCGCTGGTAAAGGGCTATGTTACGGTTGATCCCATCGTTTCAAATGTCGACAAGGATATCTGTATAGGCTGCCGGCTCTGTACAAGTCTTTGCCCTTACCAGGCAATCCAGATGGTCAAGGATGAAAACAACCGTCCCAAGGCCGAAACCATTGTAGCATCATGCAAGGCCTGCGGTATCTGCGCCTCGCACTGTCCTACCTTTGCAATTTCCATGGGAGGTTTTACCAACGAACAGCTCAACTCGCAGATTGCAGCTTTTGGCAGGAAAGTTACGGAAAAGGAAACTGAGGCAGCGTAAACCTGATGTCCTAAGGCAGTTTAAGCGCATCATTTACAACAATGATTAAAGGATAGAAAATGAGCAAGGAAGAGTACAACCCGAAAATCCTGGGGTTTCTGTGCAACTGGTGCTGTTATGCCGCAGCTGATGCGGCTGGTGTCTCACGTTACCAGTATCCACCCAACCTGCGCACAATCAGGGTGATGTGCACTGGTCGGGTCGATCCCTCTTTTGTCCTGCGGGGCTTTGTTGAAGGGGCCGACGGCATCTTCACCGGTGGCTGACAACTCGGCGAATGTCATTACCAGGTAGGTAATTACGACGCCATGGGAATGAATGCCCTGGTATTCAATGTATTAAAGGAAATCGGCATTAATCCTGCAAGGTTCTCACTTCAGTGGGCTTCTGCTGCGGAAGCTCCGCGTTTTGTCAAGCTGATAACCGAATTTACTGGCAGGATAAAAGAACTGGGGCCTCTGGGAGAAGCTGAAGGAATAGCACCCGAAGAGCTTCAGGCCAGGCTGCAAAAAGGACTCTCTGCAGTGAGTTCCAGAAAGGTTCGCATGGTTTATGGTAATACAGCAAAATCAATACGCAAAGAGGGCATTTTCACCCAGGAATATATCAACGGAGTTATCGAGGAAAAATTGAGCAAAGCCATTGCAGGGGCTCTTACTGCTGAGGCTGAAGAAGAGGGTGGTGTGCCTGCGGCAGAAAAGAAGGCCGGCAAGGATAAGCCGTCTCCTGAAATCAAAAAGGAAAAAGTAAAGAAAAAAGAGACGCTGAAAAAATCCGCAGCGAAAGAAAAACCAGCCGTGAAAAAAGCTGCTCCAAAAAAGAAAGCTGCGAAGAAAACCGCAACGAAGAAAAAGAAATAACCCTGTTTCTTTTAATAAAAATTTGCAAAACCCCGCTGTTGTTACATCAGAAACAGCGGGGTTTTTATTTTCTGTTTACAGGGTAGGGCATCCTTAATAATATCAGGTAGGCATGGTGAGTTTGTTGCAGAGTCCAACAATTAAAATGTCTGGATAAGGAGGCGTCATGGAGAAAACTATTTATATTGGTGGTATTATCATGGTGGCTTTACTTTTTTTTGCCCAACCTGCTTTTTCGACTAACGGCTATCAGCTGATAGGTATAGGGTCATACCAGAAAAGTCTAGCCGGCGCAGCGACAGCCCTTCCTGGAAGCAATATGACTGCTGTTACCAATCCAGCCGGCATGTTGCGTATAGGCCACAGGGCAGACTTTTCCATGGAAGCCTTTATGCCTGAGCGCAGCACGGATTTTTCAGCGCTTGGGGGAGCAATTGCGGACAGCAGCTCCGAGATTTACGGTATTCCAGCAATCGGCTGGAATGGCCCGGTCGGAACCAGGGATGACATGGTTTTTGGAGGCGGCATGTACGGCACCTCCGGTATGGGAGTTGATTACGGTTCAACCCAAATGCAGCCAGGCGTATACTGGGACGGTTACAGCAGTATTGCATTCTGGCAGATGGCGCCAAGCCTTGCCTGGCAGGTTTCTGAAAAATTAAGCCTTGGCGCTTCTGTAAATATTGATTTCCAGCAGGTTGCCTTCCAGCAGCGCATGATAGAGAATCCTGGTCCTGCTCAAACAGTTCTTATGAACTTTGACCTCAGCAGGGGTGCCTCTGCCTTCGGATTCGGGCTCAGCCTCGGCATGCTTTATGACATTAATGACCAGGTAACCCTTGGAGCAAACTACAAAAGCAAACAGTTTTTCACTGACCTTGATTACCAGCTGGCCTATGGTGATATAGCCAGTGACGGCGGTTCTTTTCCTGCCGGTACCTATAGTCTTGACTTGGATTTCCCGCAGCAGGCTGCTATTGGTATTGCAGTACATGCAACACAGATGTTTACCATTGCAGCTGATGTGAAATGGATTAACTGGTCTGACACGATGGAAACCCTGGCTGTAGCCGGTCCCGGTGTAAATCAGGTTCCCCTGGACCCGGGCTGGGACGATCAGTGGGTTTTCGCCATCGGGCTGGCCTATAAGGTAAATGACCGTTTAAATCTGCGGGCTGGATTCAACTACGGCGAATCACCCATAGATGAGGCGAGCGCAATGAATAATCTCATCCTGCCGGCAGTTGTTGAGACCCATTACACTTTCGGTGCTGATTACAGGCTTGATGCGCACTGGGACATCGGGTTTCATTATATGTATGTTCCGGAAAATACTATAACCGCAGGCCCGGCAACAACTGCACCACCAATAGAAATATCCTTATCAGAACAGTCATTCGGTATGAATCTCGGATACAGGTTTTAATAAAGCTTTCAATTCTAAACATGGGACTCGGATCGTATACGGTAAGGCTGCCCCAATGGGTGAGGGATATCCTGGCAAAATCTGATATGATTTTTCCCTCTCCTGAGGAACGTATGCGCTTGGCCATCAAGCTTGCAGCCTATAATATCAGAAATGATGGCGGTCCCTTTGGCGCTGCAATCTTTGAACGCCAGAGCGGCCTGCTCATAGCGCCAGGGGTTAATCTTGTCCTGCAGACAAACTGCTCAGTGCTCCATGCTGAAATAGTTGCCATCATGCTGGCACAGCAAAAGCTGGCAAGCTTTGACTTGGGGGCAGAGGGGCTGCCGGAGTATGAACTTGTGACCACAACAGAGCCCTGTGCCATGTGTCTTGGAGCAATCCCCTGGTCAGGGATCTGCAGCCTCGTCTGCGGAACCCGCGATGAGGATGCGCGCAGTATCGGTTTCGACGAAGGTGACAAGCCCCAAGAATGGAAGGGTAATCTCGAGTCACGTTCCATTGTTGTGACCCGTGATATATTGAGGTATGAAGCAAAGGCTGTTCTACAGCAATATGTTGACGAAGGCGGGATAATCTATAATGGCCGAATCCAGAAAACTCCATAATGGTCCGCTGCAAAAAGGGAAGGGGGGAAATGACAGACAACACGGATACACATCGCAAAACTATTGGATATATCCTCTGGATATTCGGTTTCACAGGCTCACATCGTTTCTATTACGGCAAACCGTTCATGGGTACTGTTTATTTCTTTACCTTCGGTCTTTTGGGCATCGGCTGGCTTATTGATCTGTTTCTTATTCCCGCATTGGACAGGCAGGCTGATCTCAGGTTCACAGCAGGTCCTGTTGACTACTCAATCGCCTGGCTGCTGTTGACCTTTCTCGGCCTGTTCGGCTTGCATAGAATGTACATGGGGAAATGGATTACTGGGATCCTGTATCTCCTGAGATTTCTGGACACTGAATGATCAGATAACCTTAATTAACCGGGTAAAATAAAGATTTCCCCTTTTATAATGGATTTGTCTGCTGCTAATGCTTTTATCGAAAACACAATATCTGTGTGCCCCCAAAAAAAAAATGCAAAAAGGCCGGGAACTGAAAACAGGAATAAGACATGATCCTTACAATTTCGGGTATATTGCTGATGCTTTTCGGAATGGCCGTCAGCATAATCTTCTGGATACCTCCCATATTTGACAGAAAGAAGATAAGGGAAATCACGGGGAAACGTTATCCCCTGGTATATTTTGTTTATATTGCCAACGGCCCTATGCTTATTCTCGTTGGCCTGCTCCTCATCATATGGTCCAAATTTTCGTGAGTTTGAAATTTTTGTGCATCAGGGGTGCCAATTTATATTAGGATGCTTAATGTATATAGAATTGGGCGTCTTGCAGAAAACTTACTGATTAACCGGAAAGAACAGGAGAAAATATGGGCAGCTGAGAAAGACGACAAGTATCCCCGGACGGGATGCATAAGATATGGATCGCTGTAAAACCTATTGTTATTGGAATTGCAGGATTCTGCCTATTTGTGTGGTTAATTTATCAGTTGTAAATAAGATTTCGAACCTTTTTATATAGCATGCTCTTCAAGCAAAATAAAAAGCCATACGCCTTTCGGTGTATGGCTTTTTTGTAGTACTCAGGAATTATTTAACTCATATTACGATAACAGCTTAGGATCATTTGCAACTTTTCGCACCAGTTCCCGATAATCTTGGGCACCGTTGCACCCTGGGGCATATTCATAAATACTCTTGCCATAGGCTGGTGCCTCGGAAAGTCTAACGTTATATCGAATCGGGGGGCAAAGCCTCTCGCCATATATTTTGCCAATTTTATTCAAAATCCGTGAGGTTTTCTTAACGCGCTTGTCCTCAAAGGTTGGTACAATATATTTCAGGGCCAGTTCAGGACGATATTTCTGTATGGATGATATACTGCGCAGGAATTCACTCAGTCCCTGCAGCGACATTATTTCCAGGGCAACGGGTATCATTAATTCATTGACGTAGAAGAGAACATTTACTGTCAGGGGATCCCAACCTGGCGATGTATCTATAATGACAAAGTCAAAGATGTTATCCACCGGCTTCAATGCCTCTGCAATGGTCATTTCACCACCATAATCCTTCCGGTCTATCATGCGTTTTACACCGGCAAGAGCTTTCCCGCCGGCTAGCAACCATAAATTGTCCCGGGCCTTGGTAAGGCATTCTTTGAGCGAAAGTTCTCCTGTTACAAGCTCGGTAAGTCCAGCTTTTGGTTTAACCCCAAGCATAAAGCTGTCCTGCCCCTGGGTATCGGTATCAACGAGTAAAACTTTGAAGCCGGCAAGTGCAAGACCTGCTGCAAGGTTTATGGCAGTGGTTGTTTTTCCTACCCCTCCCTTACTCAGGGAAACACCAATCTTCCTGGCCACCCCATCACCTTTTTTGGCCTGCTGCTTCTTTTCTTCAACTGGTCTTTTTATATCAAGAGCAAACGACTGGCCGCAGGTTGTACAGCGTGCCTTTTTTGCATTGGCAGGAATCTTTTTTTCGTCAATTGTATGTTTTTTGTTGCAGTGGGGACAAATGACAAGCATTCTACCGCCTCTGCATTATAATCTGCATCAACCTACTGTTTTCTCCCTGTGAGGTAAATTCTTCCAAAACCAAGTAAAGGGCCTGGTCAACAATCTGAGATCTGGATATTTTTGACAGGTATTTTCTCTTTCTAGCAGCTTGAATTTTTGTTTCTACCTTGTTGAGGCTGTTTAAAATCTCCTGCGAGAGATAAAAGGTTGTTTTTTTCTTTACTTTAAACTGTTTTTTCCGGGCAACAGGAAATTTCTTTACTCTTTTTTCTGCTGGGCTGCCCATTGCAACACCTGCAGCAGGAATGGAAGCAGATTCTATAATTTTGTTTAAGGCTATGAGCTCCTTTTTACTAATGATTCCCTCTGTTGATTTCCCAGCCAACAACTCAGAGAGGAGGTCTCTTTTTTTTCTTTTCGATAAATTAAAAAAAATAGGATTCATGGGGGCACCGGTATGAAATTAATATCGCAAATTGCTATGCAATAATAATACCAGTTACTCCTGTTTGAATATTTTTTCCCGAGACTCCTGCAGGTATGCCATGAGCTTGTCTTTAGACTTTTTGTCAATGTTAATAAACTCGATGCCGCACAGGAACTCTTCCGGTCCAGCAGGACTGATATGAACGACCTTGCCTTGCATTTTATGAACCACGCCTTTGATTTTCAATTCAATCGGCAATTCATCTTCAGCTGCAATGAAGATATCTTCAGGTGTTAGTCTTATTCCAATACCGCTGTCGCCAACATCGATGACTTCATAGTGAGCTTCATTTATTCGCAGTGAAATATCACTACCTTCCTTGACATTGATCCGAAAGTATTTCCGCATGATTTCTTGCAAATCCATAAGGTTTCTCCTGAGTTGATTTGGGCTTGCAAACAGAGTGCATGAGAAAGAGGTATCTCATTTTTATAATACACTTTGCTGAGGGGATGATAAACTTTTTTTTTGATAGTAAGGATTTGATCATTAGAGGCTAGACCTGTAATGTATGCAATAATCAATCAAGAAATGATTTTACCGGCTAATTGGCCACAGGCAGCTGAGATATCAGAACCCCGGCTTGAACGGACAAGAACAGTATAGCCAGCCTCCCAGAGTTTATGTTGAAAACGTTCAATTTGCTCATCTGTAGGCCGCTTAAAAGAAAGTCCTTTGGTTTCATTATAGGGCAGCAGGTTTATTTTGCAGGGTATGCCTTTGAGTTTTTCTGCCAGCATTTCTGCGTCAGACTCTGAATCATTCAGATCCTTGATCAGGACATATTCAAACATGATTCTTTTGCGTTTGGGCAGAGGAAATTTTCTGCATGCTTCAAGCAATTCAGCAACCGGGTATCTGTTATTGATGGGCATCAGTTTTGAACGGATCGTATCATCCACGGAGTGTAGAGAAACTGCGAGGTTAACCTTAGTTTTTTGTCCTAACTCTTTGATTTTAGCTGCTAAACCACAGGTGGATACCGTAATTCTGCGATCAGAAAAATCAAGACCTCGCTGTTCAGTCAGAATATCAAGCGCTACCACCAGATTATCGAAATTTGCCAGGGGCTCGCCCATGCCCATGAAAACAAGATTGTTCAAGGATGCTGGCGAGTCATACTTATCGCAAACCCAGTCCCTAACTTTTACTACCTGACCCACTATCTCCCCCGGTGATAGGTTTCGTTTGAATCCTATTGCACCTGTAAGGCAAAATTCACACCCCATGGCGCAACCAACCTGGGAGGAGACACACAGGGTGTTCCTGCCTTCGTCGGGGATAAGTACAGATTCAATATAATTACTGTCTGAAAGCTTGAAACCGTATTTTACGGTACCGTCCTTTGAATGTTCAATTTCAGCAATTTCAGGCCACTGAAAACTTGCCTGTGCAGCAAGCATTTCCCTTAATTCTCTTGACAGGTCGGTCATCTGGGCAAAGTCAGTTATATGCGGCCTATAAAGCCAGGCAAAAACCTGAACTCCTCGGTATTTAGGCAGTCCTATGCTCATAAGATACTCGGTCAGCTGCGACAGTGTAAAATTTGTCAGATCTATTTTTTCCATAGCACATCAGAGGGCTCTCTGATATTCCTGCCGCAGTTGTTGCCGACCTGCAAGAGCATCATCAATGCTTTGCAGGATCATCTCTTTGTCTTTTGGGAGTCTGCCTGATAAAGGCAGGTAATTTGAAGCATGGTTGGCCTGGAACTGCACCCGTTTAAGGTATATATTTTCAACCATAACTTTCAGTTCACTGAGGAGTATTTTTTGATCAGGCAGCAGGAAAATATCTGATGCCGCATCTGTGTAAAGTGGCGTATTTTCAAGGAGCATCAATGTTAATGCTGCAATCTGGTTCGGCTTCATCCGCGTCAGGACCTGGCCTGTTTCCCTGGCATGCATTTTTGATTCATCAATGCCTGCCACACCCAGCAGGACGGTTACCGAAAGAAAGAGGTCGGCATCACGCACCATGCCTGCCGCCTCAATCATCTGTGCCGCTGTTACACCCTTTTTTATTCGCTTCAACGTGGGGTCATAACCGCTCTCAAGACCCATATAAACCCTGTTCAGGCCAATTTTTTTTAATTCTTTCAGTTCATTAACCGATTTCCGGAGAACACTTTTGGCATTACCGTAAAGGCTGATACGATTTACCCAGGGCAGGTTTTGCCGTATACTGGAAAAAATAGCCGCCAGTCTGTCCGTAGGTATGACGAGAGCATCACCATCAGCGAGAAAGACACGGTGCTGCTTCCTGCAATACCTTTCAGCAAATTCTATATCCGCATGGATAGTAGCAGAATCCTTAATGCGAAAGCGTATCCCTTTGTATGCTCCGCAGAATGTGCATTTATTGTGGGAACAACCGACGGAAACCTGTAGGATGATAGAGTGAGCCTCACTGGGAGGGCGTATTATGTTTCCTTCATAATTCATGGTTTTGAGATTATTACAACTTACTCCATCTATTATCGAGACAGGCCCGGTAAAAAAGAGATCAGGAATTTTTCTTCTCAAATTCCCCCATGAAGCTGACCAACTTTTCGACGCCATCCAAGGGAAAGGCATTATATATTGAAGCCCGACACCCTCCAACAGAACGGTGTCCTTTCAGACCATCAAGTGACGCGGCAGTAGCTTCCTTGACAAATTTTGCTTCAAGCTCAGGGTTAGGCAGATTAAAAGTTACATTCATCAGGGATCTGGACCCCTCTTGGGCATGCCCCTTGTAAAAGCTGCTGTTGTCAATTGCCTTGTAGAGCAGAGCGGCCTTATCCCTGTTTATCCTCTCGATGGCTGCAAGCCCCCCGATTTTCTTCAGCCATTTCAGGACAAGCCCAATGATATATATGGCAAAACACGGCGGGGTATTGAACATTGATCCTTTGTCAGCATGGGTTTTATATCGGAACATTGTGGGGATATTTTCGGGAGTTCTGTCCAGAAGGTCCTCGCGGATAATAACCACGGTACATCCTGCAGGGCCCATGTTCTTCTGGGCTCCAGCGAAGATCAGGCCGAAGCGACTTACATCGATAGACCGTGACAATATATCCGAGGACATATCGCAAACCATCACCTTGTCAGTTTCCGGCATCTGCTGAAACTGGGTGCCGAATATGGTGTTGTTGGAAACAAAGTACAGGTATTCGGCATCTGTGGTAACCGTATAGTCTCCAGGATGCGGGACCCTGTCAAAATTGGTTTCCTCGCTGGAATAAGCCACCTCAACAGTGCCTAAAAGTTTTGCCTCCTTGATAGCCTTTTTTGCCCAGGTCCCTGTATTGAGGTAAGAGGCCATTTTCCCTGTGCCGAGCAAATTCATGGGCACCATGGCGAATTGGGTTGAAGCTCCTCCCTGCAGAAAAAGCACCTTGTAATTATCAGGAATAGACATCAATTCGCGGAGCAGTGCATCGCATTCGTCAACAACCTGGATGAATTCCTTGCCGCGATGACTCATCTCGATAAGACTCATTCCCTTATCTTTAAAATTAACAATATCCTTTGCAGCTTGAAGCAAAACCTCATAGGGTAGGGTGGCAGGACCAGGGCTGAAATTATAAATACGGTCAGGCATCAGAGTATTCCTCCAAATTTTACATGTGTGAAATATTTCGCATCAACTTGTTTTCGAAGAAAACAACCCGGCTGCATCACAATCAGATCCGGAAATTTTACCATAGCGCCTGTTGGCGAAGAGCCTCATATAAAACAATGCCAACAGCATTAGCAAGGTTAAGGCTTCTGATTTTCGGGTTGCTCATGGGTATGGTATAGCAGCGGTCTATATACAGCTTAATGATGTCTTCTGGCAAGCCTTTCGTTTCCCTCCCGAAAATAAGGAAATCCCCTGGTTTGAATTCTGCAATGGTATAAGGTTGGCCTGTTTTCTTAGTAAAAAAATAGAGTTTTTTATCGTCCTGGGCATTTAAGAAATCATAAAAATTCTCCCAGTAAACAATTTTTACATATTCCCAGTAGTCGAGTCCAGCCCGCTTAAGATGTCTATCATCAGTGCTGAACCCAAGGGGTTTCACGAGATGAAGAACAGTGTCTGTAGCACCGCACAACCTGGCTATTGTCCCTGTATTTGGTGGAATTTCCGGTTCCACCAGTACAACATTGAATGGGAATGATGGCAACATCAACAATGTGTTACAAGAAGGAAATCGAGTTGTTATCGGTCACGGTCAGGCTTCTGACCTGCAACGGTTTTTCGCTTGTTTTGATATTGAAAAGTTCGGCGGTCTGGATACTGGACTGAAAAAAAAGAGCCAGTTCTTCATCCTGGAGCACGGTTTTCGGCTTGAATTTTATGCCAAAAGGATTTCTGAATACCCCGTTATGCTGGATTCGATAATCAAGATGCGGCCCTGTGGAGATCCCGGTCGAACCGACATAGCCGATTATATCTTTCTGCTGTACACTGCTTCCGGCCTTTAAACCCTTTTTATAGCCGTTCAAGTGTCCGTAATATGTCTTGTACCCGCCGTGATGCCTGAGTATAAGCGTTTTCCCAAAGCCTCCCCTCCAACCGATATATTCAACTTTCCCTTCTGCTGTGGCCATAACCGGCGTTCCGTTTGGGGCTGCCAGGTCGACCCCAAGATGCGGACGAACAACACCATCGACAGGATGCTTTCGTCTCATGGTAAAATTTGATGTCACCCTGCCAAAAGGGATAGGGGAACGAATGAACCAGGTCCCAAGCGCTTCACCATTTTTATCAAAATAACCAGCAGGTGTATTCCCAGAGGAAAAATAATATCCGACATATTCAGTGTTCTGCTGCTGATACCGTGCACCCAGTATTTTCCCATACCCGACGAAATCATCATCCTTGTAGTATTTTTCAACTAAGAGTTCGAACTTGTCACCAGCTCTGGTTTCAGTGTTAAAGTCAATCTTCGAGGCAAAAATATCTGCATAGGCATGGATAAGTTTCGATTCTTCTCCCAGTTCCAGAAAGGCGGCATAGAGTGAAGAGCCAATGACCCCTGAGATTCTTTCCAGCCTGTACTGAAGCGGAACAGGTTGCCTGCTTGCCAGGTAACCACCATCGTCAGTACGCTGGAGTATATGTGTATTCAGGGGTCCCGATTCATAGGTGACATGGGTAACAACGTTCTCTTCATCAAATAGAAGGGTAAAACGATCACCTGGTTGCAGCACCTTGAAGTCAAGTTTCTTGGAGAAGCCATTTATGATATTGAACCGGACTGCATCGGAGATGTCGAGCCGCTTCATCGCCAGATCGAAACTTTCTCCTTTTTTAATCTCTCCTGAAATAGTGGAATGACTGGCGGAAGATAGTTTGAAATCCTGGAAATCCTGAGAGGCGGGATTTTGTTCCTTTATATCTGATATATCTGACGAAATGGGGGTAGCAATGGCCGTGTCATGCATGGTTCCATTGTATAATAGCATAACACCGGCGATCCCTATCCAGAATGAGAGACAGACCGCGAAACTTGTTAGTATTTTCTCGGCTTTCATTGTTCACCTGCTGTTTTTCAAGATATTTGGGAGAAATAATATTGCAGAGGAAACCATTGTATAGCACAAAATATTTTTGCTATAAAAAATGTTGCGTTTTTGTAACAGCATCTGAAAGGTATTACAAGTTTGTTTTTTTATAAAATGGGCCATTATATCGAGTTCAAGCGCAAACATTGTTGCTTTTTTGGCAATAAAGTTTACACTGTGCAGTCTTACCGATTTAAAGTTTAAATTTACAATCATGTTTAATATATTATGGCATTAATCGTTCAAAAATATGGTGGCACATCGGTCGGAACCCCAGAGAAGATAAAAGCCGTTGCCACACGTGTCCTTAATTACTGCCGCCAGGGGCATGAAATGGTTGTTGTCCTTTCTGCCATGTCTGGGGAGACAGATCGCCTTATTTCTCTTGCAAATACCATGCAAGATCAGCCAGACACCCGAGAAATGGATGTTCTCTTGTCCACCGGCGAACAGGTGACCGTATCTCTGTTTTCCATGGCAATTAAAGCTGCGGGCTTTGATGCCATCTCCTTTCTGGGCGACCAGGTAAAAATACTCACGAGCAGCATGCATACCAAGGCACGGATCCAGTCTGTTGACACGGAGAAGATTAAAGCCCATCTTGCGCAGGGTAAGGTGGTGGTTGTAGCGGGATTTCAAGGGGTGGATGAGGACGGTGATATTACCACGCTGGGCCGGGGCGGTTCAGATACCACAGCAGTTGCCTTGGCTGCAGTTCTCAAGGCCGACCAGTGTGAAATTTTTACCGATGTTGAGGGGGTTTACACGACTGATCCAAATATCTGCTCTCAAGCACGCAAGATCGAACGCATCTCATACGATGAAATGCTGGAGTTGGCAAGCCTGGGCGCCAAGGTGCTCGATATACGTTCAGTCGGCTTGGCGAAGCGTCATAAAGTTCCACTGCATGTCCGGTCAACATTTGTTGAAACCGAAGGAACATGGGTGGTTGAGGAGGATAAAACAATGGAATCCATGTTAGTTTCAGGAGTCACCTACAATAAAAACGAGGCCCGCCTTACGATTTCCAGGGTGCCTGATAAACCGGGAATAGCTTCAAAAATTTTCATGCCCATTTCCGATGCCGGTATCGTGATTGATATGATCATTCAGAATACCCGGGCAGGGGACTTGACGGATATGACCTTTACTGTGCCGCGACCCGATTACAAGAAAGCCTTAGCGATTTTGAAAAAGGTTGCGGAAGATATCGGTGCTGAAGATGTGTCCAGTGCAGACAATATTGCCAAGGTCTCCATAGTGGGGGTAGGCATGCGAAACCATTCAGGTATCGCATCCACCATGTTCCAGGTACTGGCCAATGAAGGCATAAATATCATGATGATCAGCACCTCGGAGATAAAAGTTTCCTGTGTCATTGAAGAAAAATACACTGAACTTGCGGTCAGGGCACTCCACGAAGCATTTGCCCTGGACAAGAAAGATATCCAGTAAACTCACACATACACTTAATACGATGGGTCACAAGGTAGAAATATACGACACGACATTGCGCGACGGCACCCAGGCTGAGAACTTCAACCTATCTGTTGAGGACAGGATTCGCATCAGCCTGAAACTGGACGAGCTTGGTATTGACTTTATCGAAGGGGGTTGGCCAGGTTCCAATCCCAGCGCCGTGGAATACTTTAAGGCCATGCAAGATCTTACCCTTAAGCACGCAAAGCTTACCGCCTTCGGTTCCACGAGGAATTTCCACAAACCTGTGGACCAGGATCAGAACCTGCAGGCTCTGATCGCTGCAAAAACTCCAGGCATCACCATTTTTGGCAAAACATGGGACGTGCATGTCAGGGACGCTTTGCGCATCGGCCTTGAAGACAATCTCGCCATCATCGTCGAATCTCTGCAGTACCTTAAACCACATGCGGAACATCTCTTTTATGATGCGGAACATTTTTTTGACGGCTTCAAAAAGAATCGAGCTTATGCCCTGGCCACGCTGGACAAGGCCGTGGACGGAGGGGCGGCATGTCTTGTGCTCTGTGATACAAACGGCGGCACTTTGCCAAACGAAATCCCTGCAATTATTACTGCAGTCAAAAAACATCTGGAGAGTAAAGGCTGCAGCATCCCTCTGGGAATTCATGCCCACAATGACTCGGAAACAGCAGTCGGCAACTCACTGGTTGCAGTCTCAGAGTCCATTTCCCATGTCCAAGGAACAATGAACGGATTCGGGGAACGATGCGGCAATGCCAATCTCACCTCTATTATACCCGGGTTGGTCCTCAAGATGAAATGTCAGGTGAACGCCGGTAAAAAACTTGAGCGTCTTTATGAAACGGCCCGCTTTGTCAACGAACTGGCGAATCTGCCGCACAACAAGTATCAACCTTATGTGGGAAGGTCTGCCTTTGCACATAAAGGCGGGGTGCATGTCCAGGCTGTAGAACGCAATCCCATAACCTATGAACACATTGAACCTGAACGGGTGGGAAATGTCAGGCGAATCCTTATATCCGATCAGTCCGGCAAGAGCAATGTACTACACAAGGCCAAGAAATTCGGTCTTGATCTTGACAGTAAGGACCCTGTGGTCAGCCGTATTGTCCAGGAGCTCAAGGAACTGGAAAACCAGGGATTTCAATATGAGGGGGCTGAGGCCTCCTTTGAACTCCTTATGAGGCGGGCCCTGGGCACCAAGCGCCATTATTTTGATTTGAAGGGCTTCAGGGTTATCAGCCAGAAAACTAGCATGGAAGAACCATCCCAGGATGAAGCCACCATCCGTATTGTTGTGGGAAAAGAAGGTGAGGTGCACACTGCAGCGCTTGGCGACGGACCTGTAAATGCACTGGATAAGGCGTTACGTAAAGCCCTGACACGTTTCTATCCGAATCTCAAGGAAATGGAGCTTGCGGACTACAAAGTCCGGGTTCTTGCCGGTGAACATGGCACAAGTGCCAAGGTGCGGGTCCTTATTCAGTCACGCGACCAGAAATCAGAATGGGGGACAGTAGGTGTTTCCCATGATATTCTTGAAGCAAGCTGGCAGGCACTGGTTGATTCCATAACCTACAAACTCATGAAGGATGAAAAGAAGCAGGTGTAAGAAAGGGAATCATCCGCATTCAGCAGATGAACAGCAGGAAAAGGGTTCCCCGGGAAATATTTTGGTCTTTCTTGTCCTGGCCACCCTTCTACTTTCAGTTTCAGCCTTTTCCAGCATACACGCATATTTTTTCCCAAAAAGAGAAACAGCACCTCCGGAAAATATATCAGATAAATATGTCTGGATAACCGGGTCTTCTGCACTGAGGGAAGGGCTCTATCTTTTCACCCCGGAACAGTTGGAAGAAAAATTTCCAGGGTTACTTTATCCTGCTGCTGAAGAAGCATCAGCTATAACCGGACCAGAGCAAACTGTATTCGCAATTCAAGAGAACGGTGATTCTCCCGAAGCAGCCAATTTGCCTCCGGAGGTGGCAAACATTTTCTTCCTGCCAATATCCTTGAACCGTGCTGACAAAAACATTTTAAGCACATTGCCTGGGATTGGACCGGTTCTGGCTGAAAGGATCGTGAAGAGGAGGAAAGAAAAGGGGCCTTTTCGTTCAATGGATGAGCTCCTGCAGGTAACAGGCGTCGGTCCCGGAAAACTCGCCCAGCTGGCTGAACTCATTTTTATCGATTAATGGTTCTGTATCCCCGTGGAAAAAGTGATTCCGGAAAATCAGACGAATTCTCTTCTCGTTTTGTGCGGTCCAACAGCCGTGGGAAAGACCGAGATTGCTCTGATGGTCGCAGAAAGGTTCTCATGTGAGATAATAAGTGTCGATTCCATGCAGGTATACAGGTATATGGATATCGGCACGGCAAAACCAACAACTGCTGAAAGGTCCCGCATCCCGCATTATCTTATCGATATTGTCAATCCTGATGAAAACTATACCCTGGGCAGGTTTATCAGGGATGCCGAAACCGCTGCCCAGACAATTTATAGCCATGGAAAAATTCCTCTGCTGGCAGGCGGCACAGGGTTATATTTCAAGGGTTTTCTTGATGGCGTTTTTGCTGAAAATCAAATCTTTGCGGAAAAAAACAAAGGGACGGACAATAGGAAAACCCCTTCACTGAGGTATAGCCTGCGTAAAAAGCTCCATGAAGATGGGCGGGATACCCTGCACCGTGAGCTCGCAGAACTGGACCCTGAATCAGCAGCGCGAATCCATCCCAATGACACGCAAAGACTGCTCAGGGGGCTTGAAATATATCATTTAACAGGCATAACGTGGTCACAACACCTGGCAGCTCAGGTAAATAAGCCTTCACGGTACAGAACGCTCAAGATCGGATTAACGCGACCACGAAAAAGCCTTTACGAGCGGATTAACCAACGGGTTCTGCACATGGTTGCCCTGGGATTGCTAGCCGAGGTGAAGAATCTTCTTGACTTGGGATATGATAAAAACCTGAAATCAATGCAATCCATAGGCTACAGGCATATGATAAACTTCATAGAAAACAAATGGAGCTGGGAAAAAGCACTTGAACTTCTTGCAAGAGATACGAGGCGTTATGCCAAGAGACAATATACCTGGTTTAATAGTGACCCGGAAATCATATGGTATGATGTAAGCGAAACTGATAAGATCCTTCGTGACATTGAGTTATTTATAGCACAAAAGAAGGCATAATTCTTTCTGAGAAAATCATTCGTGAAAGAAGTCATTTTCATTGGCGCCGGCACCCGGGGTGCAAAACTGGTTGGCGGCGAATTTCAGCCCTATATTAATTTTTACGGCAGAACCTGCCTTGAGTATGTGGTTGAAGCTGCGATGCGAGCCAGAAGCGTGGGGGATATCTGTATATGGGGAGACAGGAAGACCCTTGAGAAAATCCTTGCAGAACATGTAAAGCAGTATCGCCATGATTTGGTGATTGTCGAGGAACGTGAAAATATAGTGGAGAGTTTCTTCTTCACCTATCTCTACTATATTTCCCGGGACAGCAAAACCTTGCGAAGCATGGTCAATAACTGGGATTCGATAAAAAATCTCAATTGGGACTTGCTGCGAGAATATTTCATACTTGATGAACAATGGGAGAAACAGGTCAATGTCATTGTCAGTGATACACCGCTCATAAGTTCATTCGAGCTGGATTTCCTCATTGAAAACAAGAATCCCGATGCTGACCTGGTCATTGGACGCACCGTAAGAAAAGATTACAAGGCCATTCTGGAAACTCTCGGCGAATTCCCGGACAAAGAAAAATCCGTAAAGAACTTTTACACTTACCGCATCGGCAACCAGGATGTTCCGTTGATCGTCAACAGTTTTATGGCAGGCAAACCTCTCAAACTGAATGAGAATATCTGGAATCTGGCAGGCAACTTCTACGAAAACAGGACGATTATCGCCGGGCGTAAGAAAAACTTGCGTACTATTACAAAAAATCTCATTTTATTCAAAAGGCTCTTTTTCCCCAAGCACTTCCGAATGGAGCGGTTAAGTTACACAGATCGGGCCAGGGCAGCTTTTTACCTAGTCAACTCCTACAAGGCCATTGTAAAAAGCAAAAGCAACAGTATTTATTACCGGGACCTCAAGAAGATTTATGAGTGCATCCATACGCTTGTAAATATTGATATTGAACTGGATCTCAGCCACTGCTTCGGCTCTGCCTTTGATATTGACACCCAGTACGAGGCTGAATTTATCCGCAGAAATTTCTTTGCCCTGCAAAATATCTGTTACGAATATTACAAAACACATAAAGGTCCCCAGCTTTCAGCAGGCCTTATCTAAAGTATTCATATGGATTTTCAACAGTCAGAAAAAAAATGGCTGCTCCGCCAGATGCCTGCAGAAACAACTGATGACCAGGTAAAAAAAATTGCCCGGGTTCTGGCTCTCCCCGAAGCTATTGTCAGGATCATTGCCCTCAGGGGTATATCTACCATGGACCATATAAAAGACTTCATGGCACCATCGCTGCAGCAGCTGCCGCGCCCCTTTCTTATGAAAGGCATGTCAGAGGCTGTTGCAATCCTGCAGGAGGCATTACATTTTCAAAAACCGGTTACGGTATTCGGCGATTTTGATGCGGACGGGGTTACCTCCACCGCTGTTCTCACCCTGTTTTTTAGCGAACTCGGGGTGCCGTTTCAAACCTATATACCTGACCGTTTAAGCGAAGGATATGGTCTCAACAGCAGCGCAATCAAAAAAATCTATGCAGACAATATGCAGCAATGGGGTGAAGCCGGGATTCTTCTGACCGTTGATTGCGGTATCAGCGATGCAGAGGTTGTTGGCGAAGCCAGAAGTCTTGGGTTTAAGGTCATAATTACCGACCATCATAAACCTCCTGAAAAACTTCCAGAAGCAGATGCAATTCTTAACCCGCTCCAACCCGGCTGCCATTTCCCCTATAAGAACCTGGCCGGGGTTGGGGTCGCCTTCTACCTCATCATGGGCCTGCGTTCCGTACTTATAGAAAACAGTCACTGGTCCCTAAGGAACATCCCGAATCTCAAGATATACATGGACCTGGTAGCTATCGGAACGGTTGCTGACCAGGTCCCGGTTACTGGATGCAACAGAATCATCGTCAAAGCTGGACTGGAAGTCCTGAACGAGTCAGGCAGGATTGGTTTACAGAAACTGCTCGATACGGCAAAAACAAGCAATACAGGGGGAGTGACTGTCGAAGATATTGTCTACCGCATGGCCCCCAGGATCAATGCAGCCGGTAGGATCGGTTCCGCGCATAAGGCTGTAAAACTAATAACGACGAATTATCCGGCAGAGGCACAACAATTTGCCGAGGAGCTTGAGAAAGCTAATAATGACAGGAAGAATATTGAAGCTGTTATTTTTGCAGAAGCGGGACAGATGGCATCCGCACAAAAACTTGAGACTACAAACTCTCTCGTGCTGTATAAGAAAGACTGGCACCAGGGAGTTCTTGGCATCGTTGCCAGCAGGCTGAGCGATCAGTTCTATCGTCCCGTTATCCTCCTGACAGATTGTTCACAAGATGATAAGGGAGAGACCCAGGACCTCGTGAAAGGATCAGGGCGTTCCATTGAAGGAATCGATATCCACGAGGCAGTCTCATTTTGCCAGGGAATGCTGTGGAGGTTCGGGGGACATGCCGGCGCCGTTGGCCTGACTCTGCCTGCAGAAAACATTGAATCCTTCAGGCATCAGATTGATGCTATCATTGGAACGCAAAAGGAAAAATACTCCATAACTCCCAGCCTGTTGATCGATATGGAAATGACCCTGGATTCTCTTCATGACCCTGCGTTTCTTGCCGCATATGCAGCCCTGTCGCCTTTCGGCTCAGGGAACCCGGAGCCTGTTTTCAGCATGACCAGGCAAAAATTGACAAACCCGCGGCGGGTAGGCAGCAATCATCTCCGTTTCACTATAATAGAAAACAGCAAAACAATGAATGGTATTGGCTTCGGGTTTGGCAACCTTATTGATATTTCGCAAAATTCCCTGATTGACCTGGCTTTTACATTGCGGCTCAACTCATATATGGGGCAGCAGAAATGGGAAATGAACCTTTTAGATCTGCACCCTTCAATCCCTTGATAGCACTCTGTAAAAAGAAGCACGAAAAGGGAAATTTCTCTTGACATTGTAGGTATTTTTACCTATTATTTTAGTTGTGCCTGTGGTAGGAGTCTTTTTAGAGAATAACCTGCCTGAATTGAGGAGAAATTCTCAAATGATAAATGGTAGTCGCATGTGATAAAAACCTTTGAAGGGCTTATGCCCCTTTAAAGGTTTTTATTTTTCATTCAAATGTAAGTTTTAAAGAAGCGGTGACATAAAATGATGACAGAGCAGATAATCGGACACTTCTCAGGACAGGCAGGTGAATATGATAATCTCATGGAGAGGCTCGTGCCGCAATACAAAAAGCAGCATGAAATAATCTACGAGTTACTCCCTGAGAAATCTACCAACCCTTTACGTGTCCTTGATCTTGGTTGCGGCAATGGGGTACTCTCAGAATTAGTCCTCGATAAGCTTCCGAATGCCTTTGTTGTCGGTTTTGACCTTACCCCCAGAATGCTTGAAGTATATGAGAATAATCTCTCCAAATACAGGGGCAGATATGAACTGATGCTCGGCGATTACCGTTTTGACTCCATTGGCAGCCATTATGATATAATCCTGGCAGGTTTAACCCTCCAGCATCTCACCTGGGGCGAACGAAAGGATTTCTACAATCTGATTTATTCTATTTTGAATCACAATGGCTCATTCATATTGAATGATATCATTATTGACGAGGATTGGGATACCCGTAGACTCCAATACAGCAACTGGATGAGTTTTATTGCCTCAAACGGTGAAGATCCTGAATTCTGGCTCGATAAACACATGACCAAGGATTATCCGGTAACGCTTGAAGACCACTTCCTGTGGCTGGAGCAGGCCGGGTTTTCAAAAATGGACTGCTACTGGCGTTTTCACAATTTTGCCATTACCATGGCGGTCAAATAAAGCACGTTCGAATCTTTCCCTGCTTGACAAATTCTTCCGTGTAAAGGAAAAGTATTTTTTATGGCAATACTTTTTCTTTCGAATTTTTATATTCATAGTTACCCCCAGATGAAATGACAAGTCGAGTTGATCCGGAATCGTTTGGCTTACTGCAGCGTACAGTTATTGAAATAATTGGCCCAGATACCATGGCTATCGTCGTAAACCGAAAAAACAGGATCATTATGGCTGACGGCAGGAAAATCGTTGCTAATACTGCAAAAATCAAGAAAGCAAAACCGGGGGTAACGGTTGTGCTGAAGACCAGTACACCTGTGTGCAGCAAAACTATGCAATACCTCGCAGAGCATAGAATCGGAGTTGTTCGTGTCTAAAACGGCAGGGGCTTATCACAAGCATGATAGTAATCGTCGAGGGCATCTCATGAAGACTGAGAGAAGAATTAAAAAAGTTTTTAAAAGCAAGCATACCGTTGAAGGGGCAGGGGTTCATCTCAAACGGGCTTTCGGTTACAGCGAAGTACCGCTTTTTGACCCGTTTCTCCTGCTGGATGATTTCCGTTCCGGAAATCCCAATCATTACAGTAAGGGATTTCCCTGGCATCCGCACCGCGGCATTGAAACAATAACCTATATCCTGCAGGGCAAAGTGGAACACGGAGACAGCCTGGGTAACAAAGGCGTCATCAATTCAGGAGACGTGCAGTGGATGACAGCCGGAAGTGGCATTATCCACCAGGAAATGCCGAAAGGGGATGCCAGTGGCTTGATGGAGGGCTTCCAGCTTTGGGCCAACCTGCCGGCATCAGAAAAAATGATGTCACCGCGCTACAGGGACGTAAAATCAAAGGATATTCCAGGAATAAACCTGGAAAACGGAGTTTCAATAAAGATAATCTGCGGCACAGTCAACGATGTCCGGGGGCCGGTCCAGGACATAATGATAGATCCGGAATATTTGGATATTAAGGTACCCGCTCATACGGTTTTCAGGCATTCTACCAAGCGAGGACACACTGTTTTTGTCTATGTGATAGCCGGGCAGGGTTACTTCTGCAAGGAAAAGAAGCCTTTTGCTTATGAAGCAGAGGGGGAGAATTACTTTGATATGAAAACAGACCCTGTAGCAGACAATGGCACACTTATCCTCTTTGAGGATGGCAGGAATGTACATATAGAAACCGAAAATGATCCTGTCCGCTTTCTGCTTATTTCAGGAAAGCCATTAGGAGAGCCGATTGCATGGTACGGACCGATCGTCATGAATACACAGGAGGAGCTGCGGCTTGCATTTGAAGAGTACCGTGGGGGTGCTTTTCTGAAACACAAGCAGGGATAATTTGCTTTATAGCTGTTTTTCTTTTTCCCTTCCCTTATCCCATCCCTGGCGATATCCGTCGCGGTAAGATTTCTTCAAACCATAGTTTGCGAATTCAGGCTCCTTGTTTTCAGGGAATCCCTGGGCCTTTTTCATACCGCTGGCAAAGCCTTTATCAAAGTATTCAATTTTCAGCTGCTCGCTGATCAACATGTTGTCATGGTAGATATCAACGCACCGCTTAACCAGAAGTAAAGCAAAAACAATAAGCAGCACCTGAAGCAACCTTAAACCAAAACGGGTATGAAAGGGGGTTTTCTCTTTTTCGGGATCAATCGAAAGCTCTGGCATGTTATGAAGTCTAAAATGATGTGTCAATGAAGTTTTATTTTAAAGATTATGATAATTTGCTATATCAATTTTCACAGCATTTAATTGCTCTCCCTATTTATTGCGGTTCAGACATCAGATGTTTTTATTTTTGTTACAAGAAGAGGGAATATATCGTATAATAAATTATACACGCAACTGTTTGTATTTACAACATATATTAAATTTAACATAATATATGTTATGCGACATAAATATATTTGGGGCAAAAAATAGCAGGAAGTGCATCCTGGCAATAAGTTGAGAATTTCGTATATAGTTAATCACATTATTTTTGCATAACCTTACAACCCAAACTTCAGGAACCTTCTACAATGAGCAGAGATATTTACCAGGAACCATTGGTGAGCCGATACACCAGCCGTGCCATGCAGGAATTATTTTCCGAACGCACCAGGATACGAACTTGGCGCCAATGCTGGATCGCCCTCGCAGAAGCTCAGAATGAACTTGGTCTTTCCGCGATTGTCACCCAGGAAATGATTGATGAGTTGAAAGAACATGCTTCGGACATTGATTTTGATCTGGCTGCCAGTAAGGAAAAGGAAATTCGGCATGATGTAATGGCCCATGTTTTTGCCTATGGCCAGATATGCCCTAAAGCCGAACCCATAATACACCTTGGTGCGACTTCGCAGTATGTTGTCTGCAATACTGACTTGATTCTGCAGAAAAAAGCCCTGCAGTTGATAATAAATAGTCTAGTAAATGTTGTTGCCAATCTTGCTAATTTTGCAAATAGATACAAGTCGTTAGCAACACTTGGTTATACCCATTACCAGCCGGCGCAGCCAACAACAGTGGGCAAACGCACCACCCTTTATATACAGGACTTGCTGCTTGATCTTGATTATCTTGAGAACCTCGAAAAGAAGATCAAGGCAAGGGGGGCCAAAGGAACTGTCGGTACTCAGGCTACCTTCCTGGAATTATTTAATGGTAACCACGAAAAAGTCAGGCAGCTTGATACCCTTGTAGCACGAAAACTCGGTTTTGATCAAAGCTTTCCAGTTACCGGGCAGACCTATCCTAGGAAGCTTGATATGAAAACCGCTGAAACACTAGCCGGAATCGGTGCATCTGCTCACAAATTTGCAGTAGATCTCAGGCTTCTTTCCAACCTTAAGGTCCAGGAGGAGCCATTTGCCCAAAAACAGGTAGGAAGCTCTGCCATGGCCTACAAGCGCAACCCCATGCGATCTGAGCGCATGACAAGCCTTGCCCGCAAGTTGATGGGCCTGGCAGCAGACTTCTCGGCAACTTATGCCAATCAATGGCTGGAGAGAACCCTTGATGACTCGGCTATACGCCGAATTGATATTCCACAGGCATTTCTTCTTACCGATGCAATACTAAAGCTTTACATTAATATATCGTCTGATATGGTTGTTTTTCCAAAACAAATAGAAAAATATTTACTTCAAGAACTGCCTTTCATGGCCACGGAGAAAATCTTGATGGCAGGGGTCGAAAAAGGCAAAAGCCGCCAAGAGCTACACGAAATAATCAAAGTTCACTCACTTGCTGCCGGCAAAGTAGTCAAGGAGTTGGGACAGGACAACGACCTGCTGCAAAGACTGGCTAACGATGTAAGAATACCTTTCAACCAAGAGGAATTGCTGGAGATTGTCGTTGATTTCCAACAGTTTACCGGCAGAGCCAAAGAACAGACCGAAGAATTCCTTAGTGATTTTGTATTGCCCCGCCTCGCTCCTTACAGGGAAATACTGGGCAAGGTCGACTCCGAACTTTCTGTTTAATTTTTGCAGGTTATCACTTCAAATCTTGTTCCCATGGTATATTTATGGTAAATGGGGTTGACATGGACAAAGCCTTAACCGGTAACATTGAAAAGAAGAAACGATGTTCAATCCTTCGGATGGAAGTCGCCCATGATCGAATTCACTTCCTAAAGTTCATTTTAGAAGGTTATGACGGACTGGCTATACTTTCTACTGTAGATTCCAGGCAAGGGCTTGTGGAAATCCGCTACCCCCATGAAATTGAAAGTGAATTAAAAAAATTACTGTATAATATCGGACCTCAAATTGTAAATAATATTGCCTAGGACCGCATGCCATGAAACAATCCGTTTCTATCCCATTACTGGTTGTATTGTTTTTCTTTTCTCTTGCTCTCCTTTCACAGGCAGCAGAAAAGAATGAACAAATAACAAAAGCCGATCTGAGTGGTAAAATTTTCAGCCTTTCTGAATGCGTCTCAATCGCCTTGGACAACAGCCCGCAGATCCTCTATTCACAGGCGGATATTATTGAAAAACAGTATTCACTAGAAAGCTCCAAAAAGGATCTCTACCCGTCCCTTTTCTTCAACTACGGCTACCAATACGCCCCCGATGCCTATGCACCTTTTGGAACGGAAGATTACTACAGCTACGCGTTTTCCATCGAGCAACCCATTTATCGGGGCCGTTCTCTTGTTACCGGTGTTGAACTTGGGGAGTTAGACCTTGAATTATCGAAGGCCTCCATGGCACAGACCAAAAACGATATCATCCTTGCAGTGCATGAGGCCTACTACAATCTCCTCAAGACCAGAAAGTTTGAGGAAGTTGCCGTGCAATCGCTGGAAGAGAGAAAAGCTCATCTCAAGGATGCCAAAGCCTTCTATGATGCCGGACTGATTCCCAAGAATGACATGCTCCAGAGCGAGGTGCAGCTTGCTGGTGCTGAAATAGAACTTATCAGGGCCAAGAATCTGTCCACCATGGCTTTGGCGAGATTGAACACCCTGTTACGCAGGCCTGTTGAAACACAAATCGCGGTGGAGGATATCTTTAAGTATGAACCAAGCGAAATTTCCTGGGAACAGACTGTTCAGCAGGCAAAAAAATACCGTCCGGAATTGCGACAAAGCGAAATTGCCATTGAACAGGCTGACAAGAATATAATTCTTACCCGGGCCCCCTACCTTCCTGCTGTATCGGTTTCAGCCAACTACTTGAAACAGGGGGACAATCCCATTGCCCAGGACTATCCGTTCGGCCCAAGTGAGGTAAAAACTGCACTGGCCACCCTTGAATGGCGTTTCTGGGCCTGGGGCCAGAGCAGGGATAAAATGGCTGCTGCCCGGTACAATATGAAAAAGGCACAGGAAAGCCAGTCAGAACTTCTTGATAATATCATCCTGCAGGTAAGAGGGGCCTACGTTGACACCCTGGAAGCTGCATATAATATTGGGGTAACTGAAAAGGCGATTGAACAGGCTGAAGAGGATTTCCGCATCAACCAGTCCAGGTACAAGGCGCAACTCGGGACAACAACCAATGTCCTGGACGCCCAGACACGTCTGACCCGTGCCAAGATCGAATATTACAATGCCCTGTATAACTATCGGATATCACTCATGAGACTTGCCTGGGCTACCGGAACACTAGCCATGTAAAATCAGGTAGTATTCTGGTACATGATACAGCATGAACACAGTTAAGAAATCATACATCGAGACTTTTGGCTGCCAGATGAACGAGCGTGACTCGGAAATCATGGGCCAGATGCTGTGCAATGCAGATTACAGCCCAACGAACGATATCCAGCAGGCTGATGTTATTGTCATCAATACCTGTTCCATTCGAGAAAAAGCAGAACAGAAAGTTTACAGCCTTCTGGGGAGGTTGAAGAAACTCAAGGAAAAAAAACCGGCCCTGATCATTTCCGTTGCCGGATGCGTTGCCCAGCAGGAAGGTGAAAGGCTGCAGGCCAGAATGCCCCAGGTCGACATTGTGCTCGGTCCCCAGCAGATCTACCGCCTCCCGGAACTTGTGGGCAAAGTCGCCCTGAAAGGCAAGCCACTGATGGCGGTTGATCTTTCCTCATCTTTTGAAATTCCCAGATATGTCCCGCCCTCCCCTGCCATATCCCGAAAAAAAGACGACAGGCCGGGTTCTTCCATGCACTTTAAAAAATTCGTAACCATAATGCAGGGATGCAATAATTTCTGCACCTACTGTATTGTTCCGTATACTCGCGGCAGAGAAACAAGCAGGAAGCCTGATGATATCATTGCCGAGATTTCGGCCTTGGCGGAGCAAGGAGTAAAAGAGATAACCCTTCTGGGTCAGAATGTGAATTCGTATGGTAAATCTCCAAATGACAGTCGAAAATATATATCCTTTCCTGAACTGCTCCGGGAAGTGGCTGCAATAGAAAATATCAAAAGAATAAGGTTCACCACCTCGCACCCCAAGGATCTTTCACGTGAACTGATTGAGTGCTTCACCGATATTGAAAAGCTCTGTCCGCACTTCCACCTGCCTGTCCAATCCGGTTCCAACAATATCCTGAAAAGAATGAACCGCAGGTATACAGTTGAGGAATACCTTGCAAGAGTGGATACCCTGTACCAAGTCCGGCCGGATATTGTCCTGACCACCGATATAATTGTCGGTTTTCCCGGGGAAACTGACAAAGATTTCCAGGCGACAATGGATCTGCTGGAAACTGTCCGCTACCATGGGGCATTTTCATTCAAGTACTCCGATCGACCGCAGGCAAAGGCTGTTGCCTTTGCCAACAAGGTTGCTGAAGAGGTCAAGTCGGAACGGCTCAGTTGCCTGCAGAAAAGGCAAAATGAGATCAGCCTGCAGAGAAACCGGGAGTATGAAGGTTCCATCCAGCAAATCATGGTCGAAGGCAAAAGTAAAAATGGAGATGGGCAATGGAGCGGTCGAACAATGAGCAATATCATTGTCAACTTTGAGGGCCCAGCTGCATTTTCTGCAGGCCAGGAAGTGCAGGTAATAATCAATGAAGGGCTCCTCCATTCCTTGCGAGGAGTCTTGGCATTATAGGACATGCAGGCTCGAGTACTGTTATCGGTACCAACTATAAATACTCTGGAAATACAAGTAAGAAACATGATTGTCAGCCTCGCAAAAAGCGTTCCGCCGACAGGTATAATGCCTGTAACCAATATATTTTATGGCCCTGTTGCTGACCGAGGGCATTTTAGGAGTTATCATGATTGACCTGCATACACACTCAATTTTCAGCGACGGAGAACTTATACCCGCCGAACACCTGCGGCGGGTCGAAAACCTTGGCTACGAAGCGGTGGCCATTACCGACCATGCCGATTCCTCAAACCTTGATTTTATCATACCCAGGATTGTTAATGTTGCAGAGGATTTAAACCGCTTTTCCAAGACAAGACTCATTCCAGGCATTGAGCTTACCCACATTCCACCGGAGATGTTTGCAGAGCTTGTAGCACAGTCAAGAAAACTTGGAGCCAGGATTATCGTTGGCCATGGCGAAACGGTCATGGAGCCAGTGAAGGTAGGCACCAACATGGCTGCAATTCTAGCAGGAGTAGACATCCTGGCCCATCCCGGATTCATAACAGGAGAGGAAGCTCGCCTGGCTGCTGAAAAAGGCGTATATCTTGAATTGACTGGCAGGAAGGGGCATTCATTGACCAATGGCCATGTTGCCAGGATAGCACTGGAATCTGGAGCTCTCCTGGTTGTCAATGCCGACGCCCACGGTCCTGGTGACTTCATGACCGCTGAAATGGCAGAGAATGTGGCTTTGGGGGCTGGGTTGAACAAGGGGCGCTATGAAAAATTGCGGCAGGATATGTCGAAGCTTGTTGCAGGTAAATAAGGGAAAGGGCAGGTTTCAAGGGTTCCAGGGAAAAAGTTCCAAGTACCTAAAGTTAATAAGGTAATCAACTCCGGATGTTGAATTAGATATCCACCTTGTTGAATATAAGCAGAACCTGGATTCTAAAACATTACATATCAATAAAATTTAGCTCCTTGTTGTCGTAGAAAAATTGTCAACGATTGACAGAACGAAAGGAATCCTGGAGTAATGTTAAAAACATGGCTCCATTCTTAATTGTGCCCCTTTCTGTCAATAATTCTTGAACGTTGTTGCCTCTGTGGCTTTGGTTTTTTCTAATTTAAGGCACTTTAGGCACTCGTAACTTCTAACTTCAGGCTGACATTCTGTCAGCTTCATTCCCCCACCAGCATCCAGAACCTTATCGCCGTTCTTCCGCTTTCCTTCTCACGGGCACTTACCGCGGCCCGGTTTATTCTGCGTTTTAAGGGGCTGCTGTTAGCAATACTTGCAAAGCTGTCCTCGATGGTTGCACGCTGCCAGCCAAGCTCACTCACATAAATACCGACAGTACCAGGGACATAACGATCCGGATAAAGCAGGTGTGCCCCGAACCGTATCGGTTTATTATCAGACAGCTGCCCTGCTGCCGGGACCTCTTGGCTTATCGGCAGGTCCACCCTTTCCAAGACCATCTGGAAATGTTCCATGCTTGACCATTCGTTGCCGAGGATTGGCTCGCGTGGTATGGCAAAAGGGTCCGTATCACTGCTTATCGAGCCCGGATCCTGCAGGACAATGGCCTCATAGCCGAATGCACGGATCTCATCAAGAACAATCTCGTTGTATTCTCCATATGGCACTGCAAAAAACCGGGGTCGTTCCTTGAATTCTTCTGACAAGACTTTTGTGCTTGCCGCCAGATCCGCCCTGATCCAGGTCCTATAGTCGTCCATGTCCATTCCCGGAGGTACGAAAGCCATATGCTCGTGGGTAAAACCGTGATTCTGGAAATCAATCCCTGCTTCTTTCATTTCCCTGACCTGTTCCCAGGTCATATAGTCCGAGTGTCTGTTTTCTGTAGCCTTGACATACAGGAAAACGGTAAAAGGATAATTGAAAACCTTTAACACTGGCCAAGCATTCTCATAAACGCTCTTATAGCCGTCATCAATGGTAATGACCACACCCTTTTCAGGCAGCTTCCTGCCCTCCTGCAAATGCTGAACAAGTGTTTCCAGTGGGATGACTTTGTAGTCATGCTCCCTGAGAAACTCCATCTGCTCCCTGAAACGTTCGACAGCAACATTGGTAGTGGGATACCGTTCCTCTCCAAACCGGTGATAGATCAGGACCGTAACATCTGCGTCCTTATCCGCGGCTGTAACGGCAGATACAAAAAAAATAAGGAATAGAGCAGGAATAAAAAGCGACAAAAGAAATGTTCGCATGAGATGGAATTTACAGAGAAGTCTTTCCCTGCGTGTCAGGATTGATTGTAATAGAAACAGGGCCCGAAAATCCCGGAAAACTCATGTCTGTCAGGCTGCAGTTGTCATATTTCTGAAGGTCATTGGACAAAATAATATTCTTGATCTCTTCAACGTAGTCCTCTCCCCTCTCTGAATAGGGGGTGAGCCCCTCAGCCACGATAAGCGGATCAGCTGTTTGTCGTCGTAGTTGCCGGAATTGATCATAAGGCTCGAAGCGGTTAAGTGTAAGGTGATAGGCCCTGACAGAATCAAGAATACTTTCATAAACCTTCACCCTGTGAGTTTTTCCCTCATCCCGCCTGGTGGGAGTAATACCAGCCGATTTCCAGGTCCACATACCGAAAACACTGTTGCCTTCCCTGGTGAACCGCGAAGCTCCCCACGATGACTCCAGGGCACCCTGGGCAAGAATAATACTGGTGGGTACCGCATCTACCCTTTCAAGCAGCTCCTCGGCAGAACTCGTTCGGTATTTCCTGCAGAGATTCCGGACAAAGAGGACCTCCTCTTCTGTCAGGAAATCAGTCCAGGAGCAATGGTCCTCGTATCTTAATCCTTTTACAAAGTCAAAATTTTTTCGAGAACACTCAATTTTGCTGAGAATAATCGCAAGTTTTTCTCTCCTCTGCAATGCCTCCTGGCGTACAAAAAGTGCATGAGGCAGCAGGGAGTGGAGGAAAACCCTTTTTCTGACACGCATGTCATCAATGGTATGCAAATCTTCAGGATAGGATTTGATAAAAAATGGAGGCACCTTCCCGGAGGAAGGCAATTTCCATAACCCGTAGTACTTGAGTTTGCTGATCAGGTCGGCAGTCTCCCCTGGGTTCTCCCGTGGAGTCTCTCCTGGTCTTACAGGTAGCGGCAGCGTCTCATTCAGGTTCCCGGAAGTGGTAAAGTGCTGAGAAGTTGACCTGTAAGACGACAAGCCGAGAGAACTGACGAGAAAAAACAAAACAAAAGTCAGTATCACCAAAACCGAATAGATTGTCCAGGGCTGAACCAGCCGTTTTCCAAAATGCATTGCATGTGGACTGTCAGCTCTATCTTTATCTGGTTGGTCGATATGTACAGAGTGATGGTTATTCATATGAGTCCTAAATCTGAGCTATCACACTCGTCAAAGAGGGTTTCATATAAATAAAAAATCGCAGATTTGCAAGATGATATTAGTAAATCTGGTTTACTGTTCTGTAAACTACGGAGTGCTGAAGGAAAAAAATTATTCTTTTTTCTTCAGTTCGAACAAACCCAACTGTGACTTGATTTTCTTTTTCTCTTCTGTGATTTGCTCGGCCTTTGCCTCCTCTTTTGTCATAGCAACATTGTCTTGTCCCGATTGCAAGGGAGGATTCTGCTTTATTTCTTTTTCATTCTGTTCGGTTTCACTATCCTCGGGCTGATCGGAAACTTTTACGGTCAATTCCGAGATGCGTCTCACTGTTCGAGTTGACAATCTTTTGCCAATGGCCCCTGCCCCCTTAATTAAAAATTCATCAAACTCCAGGCGCTGGGAGTTAATCTTGGTGCGTCCTGTAGGGATAAAATCGATCCTTACACGGACACCTTCACCTAATTGCAAAAACTGTACCCAAGACTTCTTGTGAGCCGGGAATAAACGGTATTCCTTGTCCATTATGAACTTTGGAGTCATGAACCGCTTAACGTACGAGAGGCCTTGAGTGCCGTCCCGGTAAAGCAGGTTAAAAACTATCGTGCCCGTTATTTTGCCGACCCAGTAGATATCATGGTCGACAAATACCTTTTCCGGCACCTTGATGGCCTTATACCGCCCATCTCTATGGATCAGCAGTATTTTGTCATATTCTGAACAGGGAATGCTTATGTCACAATCGGTTTTCACATGGTACCCAAGAAGGCCTGTCTCGCGGTGATATCCAACGGTAAGGTTGGAAAGGGCAACCTTTCGGGCTTTGACTTCGGTGAAGGTTTCCAGAGCCGTTTTCCGAGGATACAGGCGGCCGTATTTCTTGAGGAGATTATCCAGATAATTGATAGTAAAGCCAACAGTATCTTTGAGTTTCTTTTCAACATCCTTAATGGAGCTCTTAATTTCTTTTATTTCCTTGCGCTGTCTGTCAATGTCATAACGTGAAATCCGCTTGATGCGGATTTCAAGCAGCCGTTCAATGTCTTCCTGGGTTACTGGCTTGATGAGCTTGTCTTCAAATGCGGCCAGGCTCTTCTTCACTGTGTCGGTGACAGCCTTATATGTTTTGCATTCCTCAATTTTCTTATAGATGCGCTCTTCGATGAAAATCTGTTCCAGCGTCCGGGCATGCAGTTTATCCTGGAGACGACCCAGTTCAATCTGCAGCTCTTTTTCAAGATCCCTGACAAGTTTCTCTGTATTGTAACGGAGCACTTCCTCAACAGTAATATTAACAGGCTGGTTATCCTGGATTACAGTGAGGTTGGGGCTAATAGGCACTTCGCAGTCAGTAAATGCATACAGGGCTTTGATGGTGTCCTTGGCGTATATGCCCCGGGCCAACTTGATTTCTATCTCAACCTTTTCGGCTGTGTAATCGTTTATGGACTGTATTTTTATCTTGCCGCTCTTATCCGCCTTTTCAATGGAGTCGATGATAGAGGTGGTCGTGGTGGAATATGGGATTTCTTCGATAACAATGGTTTTTTCATTTTTTTCACTAATTTTTGCCCTGCACTTAAGACGGCCGTTGCCATCGTTGTATCCGGAAACATCAAGCAATCCTCCCTGCTGAAAATCAGGGAAAAGCGTCACCGATTTACCCTTGAGAATTTTCTTTTGAGCCCGCAGAAGTTCGCAGAAATTGTGCGGCATGATCTTTGTGGCCATGCCGACCGCTATCCCTTCCGCGCCAAGGAGGAGCAAGAGCGGGATCTTGGCAGGCAAAGTAATCGGTTCCTGCATCCTTCCGTCATAAGATGGCTGGAATTCCGTGAGATCCCTGTTAAATAAGGTTTCTTTGGCAAGGGCGGTAAGACGGCATTCTATATATCGGGCAGCCGATGCCTGGTCACCGGTATAGATATTGCCGAAGTTTCCCTGGCGTTCGATGAGGATGTCCTTATTTGCCAGATTGACAAGAGCACCGAAAATGGAGGCATCCCCATGGGGATGCAGTTTCATAGCTTCCCCGACAACGTTGGCTACTTTTTGAAAGCGGCCGTCATCCATATTGTACAGGGTCTGCAGAATGCGCCTTTGTACAGGCTTTAAGCCATCACTCATATCTGGAATGGCGCGCTCTTTTATAACGTACGAGGTATACTCCAGGAAATTTTCATCAAAGAGCTTGTGGAGTTTTCCAAGGTTGGCAGTATATTCCATGTAGTTTGTTTCTTTATCCGGTTGTTGTGGCTAGCTGGCACTGAAGGTTTGTTAGCCGCTTCTTATAGTTGCGCCAGCATTTTAACTCATACGAGGTTATTCATGATATAATCTCTACGTTCGGGAGTGTTTTTTCCCATGTAGAAATTGAGCACCCTGGGAACCTCGGACAGTCTGTCAATATTCACCTGGCGCAAACGCATATCCTTGCTGATAAACTGCTTGAACTCGGCAGGTGAGATTTCTCCCAGCCCCTTGAAGCGGGTGATTTCCACTGACTGTCTCTTGTCGCCGCTGTTGGCCAGCTTTTTGGCAGCTGCTTGCTTTTCCTTCTCGCTGTAACAGTAAATGGTCTGTTTTTTGTTGCGCACCCTGAAAATCGGGGTTTCAAGAATATAAATATGACCGAGTTTCACCAGGGGTTCAAAGTAATGCAGGAAGAATGTCAAAAGCAGGTTTCTGATATGCAGCCCGTCAACATCTGCATCGGTGGCAAAGATAATCCGGTCATAGCGGAGATTACCGACAGACTCCTCGATGTTAAGGGCCTGCATCATGCTGTACATTTCCTCATTCTTATAGAGAAGCGGTAGTTTTTGTCCCAGGACGTTCATCGGTTTTCCTTTCAGGGAAAACACTGCCTGGCGCATCGGATCTCTGGCGCTGACAATGGAACCAGCAGCTGACTGGCCTTCAGTGATGAAAAGCATGTTCTCATCACCTGGAGGGGAAGGTTTGTCCTTTGTCGGATGGTATTTGCAGTCCTTGAGGTTGGGGATTTTCAGGGCAACTCTTTTTGCCTTTGCACGGGCCTCTTTGCGGACATGTTGCAGCTCTTTGCGCACCCTTTCGTTCTGCTGGATCTTTTCAAGCATCCGTTCGGCAGCATCGGGGTTTTTATATAAAAAAGCACTGACTGCATCCTTGACCTCATTAACTATCCAGGAACGAATCTCGGTATTGCCCAGCTTGTTCTTGGTCTGTGATTCAAAAACTGGGTCTTTGATCTTTACTGCCAAAGTGCCGACAATACCTTCTCGTACATCATTTCCAGAAAACTTCTTGTTGGAAAACTCATTTACTCCCTTGAGAATCCCTTCGCGGAAGGCTGAGAGGTGGGTCCCGCCTTCGCTGGTGAACGTACCGTTAACAAAGGAGAAATAGCTGTCGCCGTAGTTGTGGGTATGGCAGAAACAGAACTCAAGGGTCTTGTCCTTGTAATAAATTGGTTCATAGACCTGGCTGCCATTAATCTCCCCTGCCAGGAGATCCTGGAGGCCGTTGGCGGAAAAGAAGCGCTCATCGTTAAGATAGAGGTTAAGACCGGAGTTGAGATAGGCGTAGCGCCACAACCTTTTGCTCACGTACTGCCTGTCATAGGTAAACTCGTGGAATATGTCCTTGTCAGGCAGAAACTCTATAAGCGTGCCGTTACGTTCTTTTGACTTTCCTTTCCCCTCCTTCGTGAGGATGCCTGACTTGAATTCTGCCATGGCATATTCGCCATCCCTGAAGGATGTAACCCGGAACATTTCGGAGAGGGCGTTTACCGCCTTGGTCCCTACGCCATTAAGCCCTACAGAGAACTGGAAAACATCGGTGTTATACTTGGCTCCGGTGTTGATAACCGAAACACACTCCACCAGTTTGCCCAAGGGAATGCCTCGGCCGTAATCCCTGACGAAGGTGGAACCGTTGTCCTCAATGGCAATATCAATTCTCTTTCCTGCACCCATGATATATTCATCTACGCCGTTATCGATAATCTCTTTTAATAAGATGTAGATGCCGTCATCCTGGTGGGAACCGTCCCCAAGGCGGCCGATATACATACCCGGACGCAGGCGGATATGTTCCAGTGAACTAAGGGTCTTTATTTTGCTTTCATCGTAAATGTGAGCTTCTTGCGCCATTGTAATTTCACGATCCAGGGTTGAATTTTGCGGTTATTTAATCCGCGCTGTCTTAGAAGGTATATGGTCTTATATTTTCACTATTATACTATATATGGACAAATTTTAAATTATATACACAATATGGTGTATATCTTCAACAAAAAAATAGAGATGGAGGATTAATTAGAATAATTTGCTAAATTCTTGTTATAGTTCAAAAACATTATCTGATTTTTCCATAAACCCTGGTTCAGGACACACTATGCCAAACAAAAAAACAACAGAGAAGGCTATCCTGTCCATTGCCGGATCAGATCCTTCTGGCGGCGCCGGCATTCAGGCTGACATAAAAACATTTACCTCCCTAGGTGTTTATGGCGGGGCGGCAATCAGTTGCCTGACCGTGCAAAACACCCTTGGCGTCTTTTCAGTCCACCCTGTTGAGCCGGAACTGGTAAAAAAACAGGTTGAATATGTACTTGCAGACCTACGGGTAAGCCATATAAAAATCGGTATACTTGGTTCAACTGCGATTGTGGAAAGCATTTGTGATGCTTTAGCACAGTTTAGCGGTGAAATAATCTATGATCCTGTAGTTGTCTCGTCAAGCGGCCGGAACCTCATCGATCAAGAGGGGCATAGCATAATACGCCAAAAGCTGCTTCCCATCTGCACTGTCATAACCCCTAATCTTCCAGAATTATCGGTGTTGGCAGAACAGGAATGCTCGTCAAAAGATCGGCTTTACTGGGCTGCCGAAAAATTATTGCAGCACAATCAAAAACTCCGGGCCGTTATTGTCACCGGTGGGCATATTGAACCCGAGAAAGATTCCATAACTGATTTTTTGCTGACATTTTCGAGCACCACACTCCATGTTGATTGCGAAGAAGCTTCCCACGAGAGAATAAAAAGCAGGAACACGCATGGCACCGGATGTACTTTTTCTGCAGCATTCACCGCCTATCATTTACTTACCGGAGATGACTCAGAGGCATTTCGAAAAGCAGCCATGTATATGGATAACCTTGTCAGGAAAAGTGCTTCTGGGAGGATCGGTCACGGAACCGGACCTCTCCTGCATTACCTGAAATAAAGGCAAGCCCCCTACTCCATCATTCGGATCTGGCCGCAGTCTGGACATATCCATGTCGGACCATTTGTCATGCCCCATTTGTTCTCCTCAAAGCAGGAAACGCAAATCTGGAAACCACAGGGGCAACTCCAGCAGAACAGCTGTTCCTTTTGGCAGCAGTGGCATTTGAACACTTTCCTTGTCCGCCGTCTGAATGCTTTTTTTTCTATGCTCATGACTAAAATATCCCTGCAAAACACCCTTGATAGCAAGCCATTAAATAACGAATCATGCGCTTATGCCTTCAGTTCAGCCGCTATCCAGTCCAGATAATCTTTACTGCCTTTTATTACCGGAAAGGCAAGTATTTCCGGAACCTCGTAGGGATGCAAATCTTTAATTGCCTCCTCCAGTTCTGCAAAGCGATCATCCCTGCTTTTTATGAGACAAAGGTACTCTACGGCAGTGTCCAGTTTTCCCTGCCATTGAAAATAGCTTGTCAGGGGGCCTACAATCTGGATACAGGCGGCCAGCCTTTTTTCCACAAGATTCCGGGCTATCTTCTCAGCATCGGCTTTATTCTCCACTGTTGTCAAAACTTGTATATACTCAGTCATGCTTCCCCCATGTTTCATCACCCATACGTTTTCTGCTGTCAGCCTTAACCTGTCTTCCCTCATAATAAGCTGTACTTGCAATGCATTACAGATTAAATGTAGTCATAATATTTAAATTTTTCACAGGAAAACTCATGGAACCAGTTACTGTCGAATCCTATGACGGCTCCCAAGCAGCCGAATACCCTCTCCGCTTTTTTATCAACAAGCGCAAAGTTGAAATCATGCGGATAGAAAAACAATGGTTGACTCCCGGCTGCAGGTGCTTCGAGGTCCTGGGAGACGACGGCCGTGTCTATGTACTGGAGTACAAGGAGCATTACGACACATGGACCCTTATGAGAGTCAATTGACCGTAAGACAGCAGATAATTGACCTGCTGAGCTCTGAAGAGTTGACCGTTCGTGATCTTTCTCAGGCGGTCAGGATACCGGAAAAGGAAGTCGTAGATCATTTAAGCCATATTGAACGCTCAGCGCAGCGGCTTGGCAAAAAACTTGTAGTAACGCCTTACCAGTGTCTCTCTTGCGGCTTCGTGTTCGAGAAGCGATCCCGGCTCTCCAAGCCAGGCCGGTGCCCGATCTGCAAAAAATCGCACCTGCAGACAGCACATTATAGTATAAAATAACTTAACGGCTCTGGATTCAAATATGTATGACAATACTATCAATTATCTATCATATCTGCTGCTATGAATTACTGCAACTACTGCCCCGGATATTGCTGCTACAGGCTGGAAGGCTCATTCCTGCTCATTGAAAGTGACGACATCAACAGGTTGGCACGCCATTTCCAAATTTCAGACGGTGAAGTTCGCAAACGCTATATGGAGAACAGGTATACCTTCAAGGTGAAAGATGATGGTTCCTGCATTTTCCAGTCCCCGGACAAGATGATCCGGCGCTGCACCATCCATCAGATTCGCCCAAGCCAGTGCCGCAGGTTTCCCTTTGCTGATTCCTGTCCTTACCTTGAACGGGAAGACCTGTTATCCGCAATACAGCCACGAGTTGAAAAAAACCTCATGGATTCATGGCTGAAATGTTCATTTCCTGAAAATCCCTGAATCACCTTCATGTTTTCCTACCAGAAAAGCGGCCGCTACTTTGCCCAGATAGCTGAAGGGCTGGAAGACTTTGGCAGTGGGGAACTGCAGAAATTTGGTGCTCTTGAAATCAAGCCCGGCCACAGGGGATTTTATTTTTCAGCGGACAGGGCCTCGCTCTACCGCCTTAATTATTGTTCACGTTTTTTGAGCAGAATACTCGCACCACTTATCCGGTTTGATTGCCACTCGGATAAGTATCTGTACAAAACAGCCTGCAGCATTGACTGGACCTCCCTTATGGACATGGGAAACACCTTTGCTGTTAAGGCAAATGTCGCTCAAAGCCGGATCACCCATTCCCAGTATGCTGCGCTCCGCCTCAAGGATGCAATTGTCGACGTTTTCAGGAAAAAAACAGGCAAGCGGCCGAATGTGGCAACCAAAAACCCGGACATCCTGTTCAATTTGTATATTCAGAATAATAGGGCCACCATTTACCTGGACACCTCAGGCTCTTCACTGCACAGGCGTGGATATCGCCTGCAATCCATAGCAGCTCCCATGCAGGAGACCGTTGCTGCGGCTATTATCCGTTTAAGTGGCTGGGATGGGCAAAGGCCTCTGGTTGACCCCATGTGCGGCTCAGGAACTCTGTTATGCGAAGCCATGATGCATTACTGCAGGATCCCGGCAGGATATTTGCGGAAAAAATTTGGTTTTGAAACGCTTCCTGATTTCGATGCTCAGACCTGGCTTACCGTCAGAAACGAGACCGACAGCAGAATCCGTGATCTTCCCGCAGGACTAATCAGCGGCAGCGACAGGTCCAGAGAGGCTGTTGAAGCAGCTATCATGAACAGTGGCGCTTTTCCCCAGGGGGCGAACATAAAGTATTCAGTAAAATCCTTTCAGGATATAGGTTCCTTGGAGAAATCGGTTATTGTCTGCAATCCTCCTTACGGACTGCGGCTTGATACCGATGCGAACATCAGGGATTTCATGAAACAACTGGGGGATTTTCTGAAACAGCGCTGCAAGGGATCAGATGCCTACCTTTACTTCGGCAATCGTGAACTGATCAAAAGTATCGGCCTTAAGCCGGCCTGGAAAAAAGTCCTTATGAGTGGCGGTTTGGATGGCCGCCTGGTCAAATACAGCTTATATTAAAGTATCAGCCGTTATCCCAGCAGCAGGATATCCTGTAATTTCCCCGCATATCGGCTGCTGAGAGGGTCATCTGTCAGGAATTCAATATTCTCTGGCTGGCTTACCCCGAGTCCCAGTTCCACGGCGCGGGCAATCTGTTCCTGGTCAAATATCCTTGTTTGCACGATCTGCCGGTTTGCCCCGAGTTCCTTTAAAACTGCCAGGCCAACGGCATCGATGGCAATCCTGTCCATCCCTGCAATAATGATATCTGCCCGTTTCAGTTCCCCGCTCATTGGGCCACCGTCCGTAAAAACCTCCATCCCGTCAAGAAGGATCAAGGCCGGCTCGTACACCTGGTTGATCTCGGCAATCATTTTGCGCATACTCCTTGTGGAGCCGTGCAGTTCGCCCATGTTTCTTTTGTGTGTGATTCCAACTGACAGCTTGAGAGACATGGTAAACACCCCGCCGTAACGGTGCGTTTTCAGACAGCAGGCGCTGACAACACATTCTGCATCCAGCACTGGTCGCGCCACGTCAAATCCATCCTGCCAGTGCGACTTCAATGGTTTCACGCGCTTCCATTGATTTTCAGGCAACTCTTCAAAATTGACCAAGTTGACTCCGTACTGTTCGCAGAGAGAATCAATACCCTTTTCACAAATCACCTCAGCCGTATCTGGAGGACCGCACCGTTCACCGAGCGTAAGCTCCCCTGCCCCCATATCCCTCAGTTTCTCAATCAAGAGAATAAGGGTGTCATTATGGGTTGATGCCGGGAAGGGATCAGCAGTATTAAAATTCGGCTTGATAAGAACCTTTTTGTCTGCAACAGGGTTGATGCCAAGCAAGTCTATCGTTTTTCCGATTGCAACGGATCTCTTCTTTCCTTTGACAAGTGCTACACGTGACTTCATTTTCCGCCTGCTTTCACTGGCCTCAGCTTTGCCATGGTTTCCTGCTGTTATGCTCAACATTGTACCAGCAGCAGTTAGAATGAGATCTCTCCTGCCCATGGTATAAACTCTGGCCGGTAAATTGTTTTAGGCTTGTTATTTTCACTAATAATGAATAGCAATATATCAACTCTTTACTCAAAAATAATTATTATAGTTTATTTATGAATTGGTAGAATAATCAATACGTTTATGCAAGAACCTGGTTCTACAGTGGCTCAAAACAAATTAAAGCACGAAGACAATCCCATCATTGTCAAGTTTCTCTCCAAGGGGCTGCCACGCAACAGTAATGACAAATTACGCTTTTCCCGTCAACTTCCCGGGGATACTTCGCAATGGGGAAAATGCCGCTTTGTTTTTGATCCCAACGCTCTGGAATACGACTGGCTCGTCGTTTATCACGACTTGCCGCGGGAATTGAAATCAACAAGTATAGAAAAATTGCAATGCCCGAGAGAAAAAACCATTCTTGTCACCGGCGAGCCTTCTTCTATTACAGTTTACGGTTCGTATTATCTCAGTCAATTTGGTTTTATAATCACAAGCCAGGAACCCTGGGCCATTAAACATCCAAATGCTATTTTTACCCAACCCGGCCTTATCTGGTACTATGGAGCTCCAAATACCGGGGGCAGAATGCTCACCTATGACGACTTGCAACAAATCCCACCCATTGCAAAAACCAGAACCATCTCGACTGTATGTTCTATCAGGAAGGGTAGGCTCACTTTGCATTACAGGCGCTATAACTTTACAGCACAGTTGAAGAATCATATCCCCGAGTTAGATATCTTCGGGCATGGTGTTAAGCCAATAAATGACAAAGCTGAAGCCCTGGATCCATACCAGCATCATATCGCAATAGAGAATCATGTTTACCCACACCATCTGACCGAAAAACTTCCGGATGCCTTTCTGGGCTATACTCTTCCTTTTTATCATGGATGCCCAAATGCAGCAGAGTATTTTCCGCGTGAAAGCTTTATTCCCATTGATATAAATGATTTTGCTAGGACTGTTGAGATCATTCGCAGCACACTGGCAAATAATGAGTATAATGACAGGCTCCCCTACATAATCGAAGCCAGAAGACGAGTGCTAGAAGTGCATAACCTTTTTGCTGTTTTAGAACGGAAAATTAGCAGGCTTGATGGCACTATAATTGAAGGGACCCCTGGAGGAAAAATTATGGATCGACAGACCCTGAAATTTAGAAAACCTCTCTATGGCTTGCAACGAGAATTTGAAAAAATATTTACCAAAATAAAGCATATACGTTGGTAGAAAGGTTTTTTTTTACTATAATTTGCATATATTTCCCCATACTTCAGGTATTTGTTTTAGATAACAAAACTCAAACAACCCAAAAAGACCATGCTTCTCGCAATTGATGTAGGCAATTCTCAGACAGTCTGCGGTATTTTCCAAAAGGACAACTTGCTCTGTTACTGGCGCTTCAAAACGGACCGTGAGAAAACAGCCGATGAACTGGCTGCACGTTTTCTATCCCTTTTCGCTATGCAGAATATCCAGTTCAAGGACATTACTGGCGTAATAATCGCAAGTGTTGTGCCAACTCAGCAGCAGGCCTGGCAGGAGTTTTCCAGCAGATATATAAAGTGTGTCCCCCTTCTGGTCAATACCAGCAACCTTCAAACAGGCATAACAATAGCAACTGATAATCCTTCGGAAGTTGGGGCGGACCGGATAGTAAATGCTGTGGCTGCATTTGAGCTGTATCATAAAAGTGCCATTGTAGTCGACTTCGGCACTGCCATAACCTTTGACTGCATATCAAGTCAAGGGGAGTACCTCGGAGGTGCTATCATACCCGGTATGAGTATCTCCCTGGACGCTCTTGCGAGTCGGACGGCAAAACTGCCAAGGATTGACATATCATCCCCTCCTCTGAAGGCTATTGGTCTAAATACTGTTGACGCCATCAAGTCAGGCCTGCTCTTCGGCTACGGTGCCATGGTGGATGGTCTTCTTAGAAAACTTTCAGAAGAGTTTTCTGATAGCCCCCATATTATAGCCACTGGCGGCATGGCAGAATTGATTTCCAGGTATACAGAATGCATCCAGACTGTTGATCCTATGTTAACGCTGAAGGGGTTATATCTTCTGTATGAAAATAACAATTAAAAAAACAAGTACCGCTGGCAAGCGCAAGGCTGTTTATCCACCTCCGATAAAAAAGGGCGATATCATAGGACTTGTTGCCCCTGCAGGTTCACTCATCAATAAAGAGAATTTTACCGCAGGAATAAAATTCCTTGAAAAAAAAGGTTTCAGGGTCAGGTTCAATCGAAAAATATTCAATGCCAAGGGATACCTTGCCGGTACTGACCAGGAACGTGCAGATGAATTCAACATGATATGGGCCGACCCGGAGGTTAAAGCCCTTGTTGCTGCGCGGGGAGGATACGGCTGTCTCCGCATGGTTGACCTGATCGATATGAACCTGATACGGAAAACCCCAAAAATCCTCATTGGCTTCAGCGACCTGACACTGCTTTTAAACACGATCAATAAAAAAACAAGACTTGTTACATTCCATGGACCTGTAATAACAACCCTGACCGATATTAACACGCAATCGAAAAAAAGATTTTTGGATACCCTTCTTGGTCATGCTTCAACTCAGCTGTCCCCTGCCGGCCTTAAGATAATAAAAGGAGGCAAGGCAAAAGGCACCCTGCTGGGAGGCAACCTGACTACCCTTGCACATATGATCGGAACCCCCTATGAAATTACCTGGCAAGGAGCAATCCTTTTTATAGAGGATACTGGCGAAAAGCCATACAGCCTTGATCGCCTGCTTACTTACTTAAGCAAATCGGGACGGTTACAAAAAATCAAGGGCCTAATTTTGGGTACGTTTAGTGATGAAGACAGAAAGGAACGATCACTTCTTCAAAAAGGTGTGAATGAAAGAATAGCAGAACTTTTTGCAACTGAAGATATCCCGATCTGGGCCAATTTCCCTACCGGGCACAGCCGCCGCAATATTACCCTCCCTGTTGGATCGGAGGTGGAAATGGATACTTCCGCTAATAAACTTTCATTTTATTGTAAGAGTTAAAAAAACTGCCTGCTTAGTTACAACCCCTATCCTATTTAATAGGTTTGCGTGGGCCATGCATATTGTTCAGACAGGGGCAAACAAAAGGTGGTTTCAATAACATATTTTGCCACAAGCCTCTCATTATAACATCCATGGGATTTTTCCCACCCACGCCTCGCAATTTCACGTCGTTCAGTATCATTCTTTTTGAAGTAAATTACCTTGTCAAGAAGCTCTTCTTTTGAAGAGAAGAAAACTATTTCTTTGTCTTCTTCAAACAAATTTTCCATCTGATGACCCCTCGTACTGAATGTCAAAAGACCGCTACCCATATAATGTGAGATTCTGTCTGATGAATAAAGATATAACTCCTCATTCGTTGTTTCTTCATTAATGTAATCTCTTTCTAAAGACGTATGGCTAATATTTAAACCCATTTTGGCATTTTCAATAGCTTGATAGTAATCAGCACTCCATAACTCGGGCTTCCCATTCATTCCGTAATAATCAATTTTTACCTTCCCGCTTTTTTCTAAAAACAATGGTATCTCGATGCGTGGATTTCCTTCATGTATTTTTGTTCTTCTCATTGACCAGAACACATCATGTTCCTGATCGCTTCTTTCATGGCACCTTGGATAATCTATGGATTCATCGACGGGATTGGGTATAAAACTTATAACTCCCTTAGAATGACTGAGGCACTTTAAAATAGTTCCTGCTGTCGTAACAAAAGTAGCATCCATATAAGACAACAGTTTTCTTAACATATTGATGTTGTGTCGACTGAATAAAGGATCAACATTATATTGTATTATTTTAACATGCGGCAAAAAAGATTTTACTTTTCTGAGTGATTCAGGCTGGATAGCATCGGCTTGTCCAAGAACTATCAAGGCGGGCCGAAAATTATAACAGGTTTTGATAAAGACATTATTACAAAAGCGCCATCCCAGTTTTGATGAACGAAAAATGTTTCCAACCCTTGCAGTGTCAGTACTACTCAAAAAATATACATTGTGGCCATTTCGGATTAAACCATTCTGTAATCTTCGATACGTGAAATGATACCTTGCTCCACAATGTTTAAGATTTCCATCAGCAACAAAAAGAATGTGCAAAATTTTTCTCCTAAATTTCTTGGAAAAAAAATCTTTCCTAAAAAAAAACAAGAAAGTTTGAGTGTTTTTGAACCATCGCGTTTATTAGAAGAAAAGACTCCGTTGCAGCTAGAGTGGCCGCAGAACTTTCAAACAGTAGGTTTTTTATTCCTTATAAACGTCAAGTGCGTTTTATACAAAAATTATCTCCTGCTGTTATACCGAGGATGTCACAAGTCAGGCCCCTCAGTAAAATAGTCAATAATAATATCATGTTGATATATTATATAAAATTTAGTCTACTCAATAAACATAAATACATTATAAGAAAAGACTAAAACAAAAAAAATACTACCAAATTGTCTTCAGAATGTTGAACTTAATTTATTTTATGAAGAATTCTGAGATCGAGATGGATTTACTATAATATTTTTGAGGAATAATTGAGGAATAATTATGGATACGGTCAATGTTGTCTGTTTCAAGTTTGGGAAAGCATATGGCCCAGAATATGTTAATAAATTATATCATATGTGTCAGAAAAACATAACGTTGCCTTTTCGTTTTGTCTGCCTGACAGAAATAACAGATGGGCTTGAAGAAGGGATAGAAGTCTTCCCTCTTCCAGATTTTGAAGAGCCACCACCTGAATATTTGTGGCGTTGCCTATGCTGGCGCAAACTAGCCCTCTTTGATAAGGAGTTTTATGATCTAAAGGGAAAAGTTCTCTTGTTAGATATAGATTTAGTAATCGTTGATAACATGGATTGTTTTTTTACATTTTCAGACAAACTGGCGATGCCGCAAAACTGGTCCAAACCCGGAAGGCTTTTTGGGCAAGGATCAGTTATATGTTTTGATATTGGCAAATATACTCACCTTTTGCAAAAATGGCAGAATGATCCAGCAGCCATCTACAAAAAATATGACTCAGAACAAAATTATATCCCTGAGGAATTAGGCAGAGAAAATATTGAGTGGTTTCCTGTTGAATGGTGCAGAAGTTTTAAAGATCACTGCATGCCTGGTGGTATCCTGAACAGTTTCATAACTCCTACAAAAATTCCTGAAGGTGCAAAAATTATAGTTTTCCATGGGAACCCTAAACCTCCTGATGCCATAGCTGGAACGTGGGGAACCCCAGTGCAATGGTATAAAAGATTTTATAAGACTGTTAAACCAACTAAATGGATAGAAGAATATTGGAAATAACAAACCATATAAAAATCGCGTTAACTATTTGAACTTTTTTGTTTTTTTCTAAAAATGGTTGCAAGCCGTAATTTATTTAGTACGAATGACATTCTTATAAAACCGTATAGTCTGCTCCCCAATCTTACCAATCGAAAAATTTGCTGCCTTCGCTTGGGCCCTGCCTGAATAATCCTTTAAGGTGTCTTCCAGAAGGATCCTTTGCAATATTGCCACCAGTTTCTGCACATCATCCGGTTCAAAGAGCCAGCCGGATTGATCATCGTCAATTATATCCAGGGTTCCCCCAATAGCTGTGGCAATGGCAGGCAGACCCGCAGCCATTGCCTCGAGAAGCATAAGACTGAATCCTTCAGGCTCTCGAGAGGGTTGCACAAAGAGGTCGGCAGCCCAGAGGAACTGCTTAATGTCATTTTGAAATCCCCAGAAAATGGTTTTCTCCTTTATGTCAAAATCAGATACACATTTCTTATAATCCAGCATCTCCGGTCCATCACCAACTAACCATAGTTCCCAATTTTTCTTTATTTCTTTAGTGTTATGTATTATTGAACATGCCTTGATCAAAGAATCAAAACCTTTCCAGTCAACGAATCTCCCCGCTCCTAAAATAATAAAGTCATTTTGAGCAATGTTATGCTCCCGCCGAAAATTTTCCCTTTGGTTTAAATCCTTATGATAGAAATCAATATCCACAGGATTATATATCAATTCCATGTCAGATTCTGAAAACCCCTGACTTTTCATATGGTTTGCAACCGCTGATGAACAGGGAATAAGCTTGTCGCTTTTAAGGTAATATTTTTTCTTGGGATATTTATCAATGGTTGATACTACAGGAAGTCCAATACGTTTGCCCCAGTATCCTCCAATCATGGCAGCAGATGATAAACGCGTATGAAGAATATCAGGTTTGATCCTCTTTATAATAGTGGAAATACCCAGGCAGAAATGTGGTAGTGATGATATAAGAGGTTTATATGTTGACAAGTCGAGGCTATTTTCCTGCACATACGTGCCTAGCGTGCCGCCGGGTCTGCATAAAATATGGTTTTGTACACCGGCATTTTCCAAGTATTTTATGAGCTGCAGCCAGGGCTTTGCCCAAACCAAATAGTTTTCATCAACATAATGAAGTATCTTCACTTTGATTCATCCTCAGGAAAAATTACAGACTCATACAGTGATTGTACTTCGTGTGTCATTTGAGAAATTGTAGGTATAGCATCCTTGTCAAAATGAGCAGGGGCTTGTTTCGTAACAAGAAATCTTTCTATGGCGTTTTTCCAGGCTGTAAGGTCTCCAGGCTTGACAAGCCCATTCTTTTCAAGGGACATTTCGCGCACTGGCTCAATATCAGAGGCAATCACAGGAATACCTATTTGAATTGCCCGTGCTAAAGTTAAAGGCATTCCCTCTATATAGGAAGGGAAAAGAAGGCAATCACTGCTCTCCATCCATTCATCCGGATTATCCTGAAAACCATGAAATATGACCTTTTCATCTAACATTTGCTGTTTTGCCATTTCTTCAAGCTGTATACGTAATGGTCCATCACCAAGAATATCAAGCTTCCAGTTACCCTGTACTGTAGATAAAATCTGTAAAATATCCTGCAATCCCTTTAACTGCGTTAATCTTCCCACGAATAGAAAGTTCACCTTTGATTTGCCAGACCCTTTCCATGTGTTTTTTACTGCCGGCATACCATTTCGAATCACTACAGTATTGTCTGCAAAACAATTTTTCATACCATTTTGTACTGCTTTGCTTACACAAATTACCTTATTCGCACGTCTGTATGGGATATATATCCATCTGGCCTGCGTGCTGAAATAAGCGTGTGCCGTTACGAAATATGGTTTACCGCAAAATTTGCTGGTTAACATTGCAATCCAGGCAGGAACTCTTGAATGGGCATGAATTATATCTATTTTATTTTTCCTGAACAGGGAGGCTAGCTGGACAGCACAGTAAATTCCCACCAGGGGATTCTTTCGGTGAACCGGGAAGCGAATATGAAGAATTCCTTCGGCCAGTTGTGAGACCAGTTTTCCACCAGCCGAGACAACATATACCTCAAGGCCTTCTTCGCGCTGCTGACGTGACAACATAAGGACATGGCGTTCGACACCACCCTCTCCGAGTTCGGGCAGTATGTGCACTACTGTAAGCGCTCGGGCCACCATCGCCGCAATATCTCCTGGGCACAGCGCTTGGATTCATTAAGCCGCTCATTTTTCCTTGCGGGCATTGGGGCTCCTTTCTGCCAAGCCCAAAAATAAACTATCATCTCTTTATCAGCCAAAAAATGTAGGCTTTTGGTAAACTTGTTGTCAGGGCTTAACCATTCCACTGGCAATATCCCCACGGAACACCCTGCGGTCAGAGCTTCATATACCATGGATATGGAGTCGGCAGTTACCCATACGGTCCTGTTCAGTGCATATTGTTCCTCTACCCACCCTGCCGGGGTTTCCGTTGACCTGAAAAAAGATACATTCTTCATGGATGCAGCCATTTCTTCAAGGTCCTGGCATATATCATCAGGTGTACGGGGAGAAGATGAAACGGTCCAGCGCATGCTCTGATTTTTATCAATTACAGCACGAATCTGTGCCGCAATCTCTTCAGATTTCCAAACGTGACTTTTTGTATCAACACCGCCTACGAGGATGAGGCCTCTGTCGTTCTGCTGTTTCCCCTCATACTTTACAGTATTGGGAGGCCCGAGTGTAACAAATATATTGTCTTTTTCTGCGGGCTCATCATGGACGGGAACACAGCACAGATCAAATTTGTTCTGAAGCAGGGAATCAGGAGTCATGCAGGTAATAACACGAACCTGCTGCCCGGACTGGTTGCTTCGTAACTTTTTAGCAAGCAGCATGGGGATGTGCGTATGGCTCCCGGTGCCTATGATAAGATCAACTGAAATCGATACGCTTTCCGTCCTGCCTGGCAGGAGAAATGAAAAGAGATAAGCAGCCCAGTTTTTTGCATAGGCTGATGACGCCGCGGTGACTTGTATTGATTCAACTTCGACTGGCGTCATTGAGTCAAGTGCATGAAGAATACCCCGCGTCTGCTTCTCATGCCCTGGCCGGCCGTCAAAATAAGCAACTATGGAAAGTGGCTTCATGTATTAATCTGGTTTATGGGATAAATTCACTCCCTGAAATAAATAATTTGCAGCCCCCTTTGAAACGAGGTTGCCATCTTTGGGGAATAAATACTCTGAATTACAAGTATTTGCAATTAGTGGGGAAGCAATACCGGCCGCAGCCTCAAGAAAAAGCTAGTTGCGGCCGGAAATTCCTTCTACTGTTACATGCCGGTGAGCTGGGCCAGGTGATCCCTGGCAAAATCAATACTCGGGTCAAGCGATAAGGCAAGCTCAAAATATTTTATGGCTTCATCTGTTTGCTCGAGCTTGCGATAGTTGACTCCCAGGTTGGCATAATCAATTGCCGAGGCAGGATTCAATTCTATGGTTTTACTGAAATGGGAGACGGCAGTCTCGTACTCTCCCAGCTTGAAGTAGCAGAAACCCAGCATATTGTGAATATCGGGCCTGGTATTATCGATCTCAGCCCCTTTTTCAAGAATGGAAATAGCTTCGGTATATTTCTCAAGATCCTTAAGGCAATTCCCAATATAGGAGTATATGTATGGAATATCCTCTTCACTCGGGTTCATATCAAGTGCCCTGTTGAAGTGCATCAGGGCTTCCTCATACTGGTAAAGGGAGAGGAGATTGCGGCCAAGATAGAATTCAATATAGTACGCACCCGGCAATATCTTCTGCATGTTCAGCAGATGCTTGTTGGATTCGATTGGATCCTCAACCAGTTCAGCCATAAGTTTTGCAGCAAAAAGACCTGCGTTCCTGCTTGACGCCCTTTCCCTGAAATGTGCCCCGGGAATTATCGTATATATGGACGGCATTTTCAGCTCAGGATGCATGGTGTTGACGATAAAAATTTCCATGTCCAGTTTTTCAAGGGCGGCCAGGCAACTCTCCACCTCTGCTTTCATATTGTCGTCAGTGAGATCCGGAAGTTCATGCAAGTCAATCTCCGGGCCATTCATAAGGTATTCAACCTCGTCCATGGACAGGGGCTTTGGCAGTCCGCTGGCCACATAGTTCGCATGGGTATTAAAGTCGCCGGCAAGTTGGGCTACTTCGGTAAGCGCACGGATCAGGGCCTTTTCAGGATTAGGGGTAGTCCCTGCGGTCCAGACGATCTCACTCATTACCGGGAAAGTAGAGGGGTCGATACAAAGGGCGCTGACGGTCGGTACCCCGGTATCGAGGGTAAAGTCATTCAAGTATACCTGTATACCGTTTTTGGTAAATTTCTCAATGAGTTTCCGGGAAACAGGATCTTTGGCAGAGTCAAGCCTAATCCTGGGAACCTGTCTTTTCTCATGGCTGACAACCGCACAGACATGGCGTTCTATTATCTCGCATATCCCCTGGGAGATTGATTCTTCATATGAATTACCGTTTGAGGGGCCGTTGAACTCGTTGATTGCATAGAACCAGGAAAACGGGATCAGCACCTCTTCCTGCTTGTTCAGGTTGCTAGCCCAGGTCCACTTGATGGGAATATCCGCAAGGAGCAGCTCGAGCGTTTTCTCCTCCATGATTTCATCATGAACTGACTGCAGCAGCCTTTTTATGGGCAGGATGTGATAACCGGCAGCCTTCAGATTCGGGTAGGTGTCAGTTATAAAGTTATCAGGATTTTTAATGAAGCTGAAGAAGCTGAACCGTTCGCCCAGTTCCATGCAGGCACTTGCCTGGGATTGCTCCGGTGTGCTGCCCTTCCCCATCTGCTTCTTATTGCCGATGACCTCTCTTGCGTCTTTGCCGGTGATGCTGAAATAGATGGGAATATCAAGACGCCCGTTATCGATACGCCTGACCTCCTTTAAGATATCCAGGTCGACCTCCTCAAGACGCTTTTTGAAACGCATGACTGTTTCAGCCGGTGAAAAAACCTTGTCCTGATCATAGGTATATGTCTTGTAACAATCTTCTAAACGTATCGGTTTTTGCTTCATGATTACTCTCCCACCAAAATAAAATCTATCTCATGGGTACTTCTTGCAGTATCCACCTTTATTAAATGGCATTGTCATTGACCCTTAAAGATCATCATGCCACAATGTGGTATACAATTTAGTCCTGGAAATCAATCTTTTTTACACCATGGTGAGTATATCAGCTACTTTTTTCTGCCAATATTCACTATGGGCGGTTAGATCCGCGGTCCGGGAAGACTCGCCGGATATGACAAGGTCGATATGCAACCGTTCTTCCGGCATCAGGCTTCCGAGTCTCTCCGGCCACTCAATAACGGTGAGGCCGTCACCATAGAAATATTCTGGAAGACCCAACGATTCGATCTCGCCTTCGCTTCCAAGCCGATACAGGTCTATGTGATACAAGGGGATGCGCCCCTTATACTCGTGAAGGAGACTGAATGTCGGACTGGTAATATATATTCGTGGGTCGACCTCCAAGCCACGTCCAATGGCCTGGGTCAAGGCGGTTTTTCCTGCTCCAAGGTTTCCTGACAGGGTTATAACATCGCCCGGTTGGGCAATTCTGCCCAGGACATTCCCCAGGATTTCGGTGTGTTGCATTGATGAAAGTTCTATGGAATGCATAAAGACCGGTTTTAGCTAGTTGCTGCCTCCCGGGAAATTAAGGATTTATTGAACGGGAAGCTTTACCGAAACTGTTGTCCCCTGCCCCTCTGTGCTTTGAAAACGTATAGTTCCATTATGCTCGTCAATAATCTTGTAGGCCAATGCCAATCCCAACCCGGTTCCATCGGGCTTGGTTGTAAAATAGGGGTCCAGCACTTTATCAAGATCTTCCATGGGTATACCCTTGCCGCTGTCCTGCACTTCAATTTCGATGAATCCCTCCGAATCAGCAGGATGGACTGATACCCTTAACACTTTTTCCCGGTCGGAGTCTTCCATGGCCTGCAATCCGTTCAGATACAGGTTGAGCAGAACCTGGTTAATCCTGTCTCTGTCAGCAGGAATACTGGGAATATCTTGGGCTATGTGCTGGGAGATCTTCACACCCAAGGCCTGTGCATCACTGCTGACCAGCTTCAACGATGAGCCAACAAGTTTATCTATGTCGACCGCCTGTTTCTGCAGTGGAGTCGGCCTAGCATAATTCAATAGTTCGGTAATACTTCTATTCAACCTCTCCGCTTCCTGGACAAGGAGCTCTGCAGCTTCATGTTCCCGGCTGCCTCCTTTGAACCTTGAGCCCAGGAGGGTGGCAAATCCCTTGATTGAACTTAGGGGATTTCTCACTTCATGGGCAACACCTGCTGCCATCTTGCCAAGGGCAACCAATCGGTCATGCCTTTGAACTTCCCTTTGCAGCTTTTTTAATTCAGACAAGTCATACATCAGTAGCACCCGTCCCATAAAAACAGAATCCTGATTATATACAGGCACTGAACTCAAATGAAGGGAATAACGGATATCGTCTGCACCGGAAAGACTCACGTCTCGATCCGTTATTTCATCACTTTTGTCATGCGGAGAGAAAAACCGGGAGATTTCCGGGGGCAGCACAACATCAGGTTCGCTGTTTTGAGCCGCTTCCATACTTCTGCCGGTCATGGCCGCGGCTGCACTGTTGAAGGTCTTGATCCTGCCCTCCTGGTCCGTTGCAATAATGCCGACCGGCAATCTCGATATCAGGAGGCCGGTAAAGGCCTGAACCCTGTTGAGTGTTTCCTGGGAGATACGGTATCCCTGGGCGGCCATGAGTGATATCCAGCCTCCCAGGCCAACCAGGAGAAGCGTCAGGGACATGAATATCATCTGGAAACGATATCTCCTGATTGTGTTCTCCAGTTCGGTCATATCAAGGCCGACAAGGATAAACTGTGGGTGCGTCTCGGAACCCAGCGAGGATTGATGCCAGCTGTCAGGCGGGGCATCACCTTGGGAGAATTCATTTGCTTCGGGGGGGTGCTGCTGTCTGAACTGTTCGCGCCAATTCCGTAACCCTCCGCGCCCGCGAAAAGGCCTGAAGGGGCTTAAGACTTCGAATACTTTCTGCTTTGTCTCGGGCTGGTTTACAATATGGAATGTTCCCTGTGGATCTGCATCATTTAAAAGATTGAAATCTCTTTTTATTATATTGCCGATCATATCAGATTTACTGTGGACCAGTATTCTGCCCGAAACGTCAATTACAGCTATATAATGGATATCAGGTGATTCCGATGCCTGTTCGATGAGTTGCTGAGTCTGGGCAACACCTTCAACATCAGGAATATTCAACCCCATCATGCCCCCCATCATGTTTGTGATCATGGAAGAACGCATACCTGCCTCAACAAAGTGAATTATGGCCTCACCTTTTCGGAAAAGGCCCTCGGAAAGCATGCCCCTTTCGCGCTTGATATTATTGGCGGCAAAAATTACAATAATAAGCGAAAGTAAGCCAATGGCGGCGGCAAGAAGCCAGGGAGAAACAAACATCAACCTGGTTTTTTTGAATAAGCGGTCCTTCATGGTCATGCACAATATAGTAAGGCAGTATTCCGCATAAACAAGATGCAGTCGTTTCAGGCGTCTTTATCCGACAATGCCTTTTTCAATGCCGCAGCGTGTACATCGCCGGCATAATGCAACGGACTCTTGCCGGATATGGGATCGAAGGCGCTGGGATCAGCATAGCAGATATACTGGACTTCCCGGGCCAGGGTGGAAATCGCCTCGTCAGCCGGTAACCCGATAACCCTGGCAAGCACATCCCATGTCGCCCCGCATGGCGCACCTCTTTTGACCTCAATACTTTTTATTCTACCCTCCTGTACTTCAACCTTGTATTCAGGCAATCCAAACTGTTTGCCGTATTCGCCTGCAGCCTGCAGACGTCCCAGCCCACATCAGGTAAATGGTGTAAGAGCATCCGCATGCTTCTTCCCTGAGGCTATAACCGGTATTTTTTTCTTTTTGCACACCTGTGCCAGATGGGCGGACAGATCCGGATGCTTCAAAAAATCCAACACAAGATCACCCTCAAAGTCTTCCGTTATATATATTTCCGGGTCATCGATGAATTCAGGTAATGTTGCAGTAATATTGCAGCGCTGGACGATTTGCAGGCCTTTTCCGTGACGATCTATGCCATGGATCTTTTTCTCGCCTGAGCCCTGCTCTTCAAATACAACAATTTTAAACTTACGCATATGCTGACGGTTTGAAATCATGAGGTAATAAAGTATCAAGTCCTAATGAAAGAAATTCCATATCTGTTCTGCAAGTTCCGGACCTATGCCCTGAACAGCAGCAAGTTCCTCCATCTTTGCATTTTTTATCTTTGTCAGGCTCCCAATGGATCTCAACAGGATCTTTTTCCGTGAAGGTCCGATGCCTGGTACACTGTCAAGTTCTGAAGACAGGGTACTTTTTCGCCGCAACCTCCGGTGAAAACTGATGCCGAACCTGTGTGACTCGTCACGGACCTGCATAAGAAAAAAAAGCACGGGTGAATGACGTGGCAGGCTGACTGGGTTTTTTCTGCCGGGCCGGTAGATTTTATCCGTTTTGTTTGCCTTGTCCTTGGCGATTGACAAAAGTTCAACCATGTCCAGTAATCCATTGTTTCTGAGCACATCAACTGCCACGTTAAGGTGTCCCTTGCCTCCATCTATTACCAGAAGGTCTGGGAAAACAACAGTTCTCTCACCTGTTTTAAAGCGTCGTTCCAGAACCTCGCCCATCATGCGGTAATCATCGGGTTCATGTGATCCGCTGATGGAATAGTGCCTGTATTCCCTCGAGGTTTTCTCGCCCCGCATAAAACAGACAAGTGAACCGACCGGTTGTTTCCCTCCTATATTGGAAATATCCAGGCACTCAATCCTTTCAGGGATATGATTGAGATGAAGTCTGGCCTGCAGGTTTTTCGCCATTTCCTGCCAGCTTCTCTCCCTGTTCTCCTGGTCAATATGAGCCTGCCTGGCATTTGCTTCTGCCATCTGCAGCAGCTTCACATCATTGCCCCGCTTCGGGACCCTCACCTGCACCTTCCTGCCACGCATCTCGATCAGCCAGTCCGCCAGAGAAAGGTGGTCCGGAACCTGAAAAGGAAGCAGCAATTCATCCGGAACCGACTCTTCCCGAATGTAGAACTGGCGCATAACTTCACCAAGCACCTCGCTGTCGTCACCGATAGGATCCACAATAAAAAAAACCTGCTGCCCCAATACCAACCCCTGCCTGACATTCACCACTGCAATACCGACACCGGCCCCGATCCTGACGTAACCAAAAACATCCTGGTCCTTGCAAAGGTTATTGACAACCACCTGCTTCTCCAGGGTTTTATCAAGGGATTGCAACTGATCACGGAACATGGCTGCCTTTTCAAACTCGAGGTTTGCGGATGCCTTACGCATTTCCGTTCCCAACTGCCCACGCAACTGGATATTCCTGCCCTCGAGAATCATGAGAACGGCTTCCACCATCTTACGGTACTGCTTTTTCTCAACCATGCCAGTACAGGGTGCCAGGCATCGGCCCATCTGATAATTGAGGCAGGGCCGCACCCTTTTTCTAATAATCCTGCCCTTGCATCTGCGCAGTGGAAAGAGCTTGTTGATGAGATTTAACGTATTACGCATGGCACCGGCTGAAGAATATGGACCAAAATACCTACTGCCGTCCTTTACACGGCGACGGGTCACATATATCCTGGGCCACTCCTCACCCAGGGTGACCTTGATTCGTGGATAACTCTTGTCATCTTTCAGTTCGATATTAAACCTGGGTCTGTGCTTTTTTATCATTGAAGCTTCGAGGATGAAGGCTTCCTTTTCCGTGTGGGTCAGGATGGTATCAATGACGTTTACCTTGCCGAGCAGCAAGACCGTCTTTGGAGAAGCTGCAGGATTCAATCTCTGGTAAGATGCCAGTCTTTTGCGCAGATCCTTGGCTTTACCCACATAGAGTATCTTTCCTTCAGCACCTTTCATGAGATAAATACCCGGGCGGTTTGGCACAGAGCGAAGAAAATCAGCAGTCAACGGGCCTGCCTTCCCCACCTTGCTTTCTTTTGCAGAGCTTCTCTTTTTACCCTTATTATCCGTCATGAATTTATTGGCATGTTTGTTTAATAATCTATCTTCCAGCAGGCCGCCAAGTTCCTTGAAATTCAAATAAATCCCTGCTAACGAACCTTTTTTCAGCATTGCCAACAGAATAAATATATGCCATCATAGATAGACACGATAGGTCTTAAAGTCAAATCTTGTGCATTCGAAAAATGTCTCGCAGTCGGCAACAGGGCCAAATAACATTAGTAGATTACTTGCGACAACAATTCCGTAGAGTGTTTTTTGCGAGATCGACAAAAATGCAACGTCTGTGACTGAATCATTTTGAACACATAGATATAACAGCTCCGGCTTAAAAGGTGTTCGTTTTACCAGAAAAATATACTGCATCCCGAGACAACCAGAAAGAATAAAAGATGAAGTTGGTAACAGCAGAGCAGATGCGGAGTCTTGATAACGCCGCCATAAATAATTTCAACGTGTCATCACTTGAACTGATGGAAAATGCCGGTCGCCGGACCGTTGATGTCATGCTTGAAAAATATGGAGATCCCATGGGCAGAACTGTTGCTGTTTTTGCCGGACCTGGGAACAACGGCGGAGACGGCCTGGTCATTGCCAGGCTCCTGGCAGCAAGACTGGCTCGAGCTGTGCTCTTTCTGCTTGTTCCTGCAGACAAACTAAAGGGGGATACCGCGGTCAACTATTCCAGGCTCCTCGAACTTCCTGTCAAGGTCATTGAGATAAATGACGAGGAAGAATTGCGGACAGCATCCATAATTCTCAATCAATGCTGGGCTGTTGTCGATGGCCTCTTTGGCACAGGACTGACCAGACCTGTCACCGGCATTTTTGCCGCTGCTGTCAGAATAATGAATGAAACCCCCTCCCCAGTCATTTCAGTGGACATCCCATCCGGCCTCAATGCTGACACCGGGGAAATTTTAGGCAGCTGCGTGCAGGCAGATTTAACGGTAACTTTCGGCCAGGCCAAGATCGGCCAGGTCGTTCATCCCGGCAGGAAATACACCGGTCTGCTTAAGGTGGTTGATATCGGTATTCCGGACAAGGCCATCATTGATGCTGATATCCGCTTGGAGCTCCTGGAAAGCAAGGTGGGGAGATGGCTGCCTGCAAGAGCGCCCCTGGCCCATAAGGGATCTTATGGGCACCTAATCATTGTTGCTGGATCACTGGGAAAATCTGGTGCCGCAATGCTTTGTGGTCTAGGTGGCTTGCGGATTGGCACTGGCCTGGTTACCATGTGTATCCCCTATGAGTTAAACCAAGTTGTCGAATCTGGCCTGTGGGAAGCCATGACAGTCCCCCTTCTGTCTGCAGCTCACGGCATCCTTTCCATCGAGGATTACACTGTTATCAGGGATGCGCTACAGGATAAAGATGCACTTGTCATGGGCCCGGGCATTGGTACGGCAGATGAAACAGCGGAGCTTATCTTAAAATTATACGGTGAAACCGAAATCCCCATGCTTGTTGATGCTGAGGGTCTCAATATCCTTGCTGCTGATACTGCCCTGCTTAAAGAAACACCTGGACCGAGAATACTGACACCCCATCCCGGTGAAATGTCCCGGCTCACCGGCATGGCTACTCATACAATCATGAAGAACCGGGTTGCGGTCACGCAGGAGTTTGCATCAAAGCATAATGTATTTGTTGTTTTAAAAGGAGCTGACACCCTAGTTTGTGATCCCAGAGGCAATACGGCAATTAACCCGACGGGCAACCCGGGCATGGCAACCGGTGGCATGGGTGATGTTCTTGCAGGTATAATTGGTGGCTTCCTGGCCCAGGGGCTTTCTCCCTGGGAAGCCTGCTGTCTCGGAGTATACAGCCATGGATTGGCCGGGGATAGGTTGGCAGAAGAAACTGCAGTGGGCTACCAGGCTTCCGAAGTTGCTGACCAGATACCTTTTGTATTGGAAGAATTGAGAATGGAACCCCTATCCGTATAACAATAAATTATTAGGAGAATCATCCATGCTGACGGCAAAAGATATAATGACAAAACAAGTGATCACAGTCGGAATGAAGACCTCTGTCAGTGAACTTGCCGACATCCTCTGGAAGAACAGGATAAGCGGCGTCCCTGTCCTTGATGATAGTGGGAATGTCGTTTCGGTCGTGACGGAAAGCGATCTCATCGATCAGACAAAAAAAATACATATCCCAACCATGATAAGCATCCTTGACTCGGTGATCTTTCTTGAAAGTTCTAAAAAAACGGAGAAGGAGATTAAGAAAATGGCCGGCAACACTGTACAGGACATTTGTTCCATGGAGCTGGTTTCCGTCTCAGAAGATACAGGTCTGGACGAAATTGCGACCATCATGGCTGAGAAAAAAACACATACCCTACCGGTCATTCAGGATGGCAGCCTGGTCGGCGTTATAGGCAAAAGTGATATTATCCGCTCAATGGCCACTAAGTAAAGTTACATAAATACAAAAACAAGTTTTTTGTTTCCCTGCGTCCAGGATTATTGTTTTAAACTTCGCCTTACTGTGCAAAGGTTCAACAACCTTGCGAGTAATACCGATCGCCTGGCTGTTTTAGCCAGTTTCAGTGCCAACTGCAAATGGTGGAGAACAGATCATTGCTGAAGAAAAAGGAAATTCTGACAATTGGACTGTGTTGGGCCGTTATCGCGATTGGCCTTTTTTCGTTACAGCATTTCTATAAAAGCAACAATACAGTATTGAAAATAGTTGAGCCTCCCACCCCTACCCTGCGCCAGGTTGCTGGCCTAATTGATCAAGTTGACCACTCTATAATTTCCTTGAGCAACAGCATGATCTCCACTTTGCAATACCTGGCAATGATTAATTTCTTTTCTAAAGGTTCTCTGCCAAGAGGACTTGCTGCACCCCAGGTAGGCATATCAAAGAGGCTTTTTGTCTGCGGCATAAACGGGGAGATAAAAGTAATGATCAACCCTAAAATAATAAAAAGAAGGGGCACCTATTTAAGCCATGAAGGCTGCCTTTCTCTCCAGGAGGAGGAAAGGAGGATTGTAAAACGCTCGGCATATGTCAAGTTGCAGTATAGGGACCTGGAGAATAAGGATAGAATTCTGGTGGCCAGAAATCGCCATGCAGCATTGGTGGAACACGAAATAGACCACCTCAACGGAATATTTAATACAGACTACTAATTATGTAGCAAAACAGCGGATCAAAAAAGCTTCATCTGTTTTGCTGCTGTTTTCTTCTTTTTAGTGATATTCGGCTTGATGTGTTCAGAAAGAGAGGCAGGGATCTCGTTGACAAAACGAGACACAGGCCTGGACTGATACCTGCCGTAAATAGGTCTGGTAACTGCTGAAGACAGAACAAGACAATCCCTGGTCCTGGTGATCCCCACATAAAAGAGACGCCTCTCCTCGTTGATTTCAGCCGTCTCCATACCAGGTATCTCGCACGGAAAGATACCCTCTTCCATGCCCGTGATGAATACAACCGGAAATTCCAGGCCTTTGGCACCATGAACGGTCATGAGCGCCACTGCCTCGGCTTGTTCATCATACACGGTTGCCGTTTCATTTCTCTGCAGGTAGGAAGCAAAACCCGGCAAGTCAGAACCAAAAGAACCGGCAAGCTCCAGAAATCGTTTTGCGTCAACAGTTTTCGCATTCACCCGCAAGTATTCCATAACCTCCTCGATAGGCCCTGCAAGTCCTTCTTCTGAGACTTTTTTATTGAAGACAACTAGATTGTGCCGCATATCATGAACTCTTTCCCTGACAGCTTTCGGAATGCTTACTTTCTCAACCATTGAAAAAAAGTCGGTGAATCCTCCAAAGGGCAACACTTCTTCTAAATGAGCAAGGGAGCTTTCTCCTACTCCTGGGAACGATCTTAGCAGTTCGATATAAACTACGACTTCTATTGTTTCAGGGTTCGCTGCCGCAGCCCTGACCCAGTAATAGACAGGGCGGATTTCCTGATGCATGAAAAAAGGGCGCACATTGACCACCTGGAAAGGGATACCCCTGCGCTCAAGTGCTTCCCGCAAGTATTCCGACTGCTGGGTAAGGCGATAAAACACTCCGAAATCCCCGAAACTTCGTGGAACCTTCTGCTGATTTTCTTGGCCGCGGCCTGAATCAATGGAAAAATGACTGATGCCGCCCATGAGGTCTTCTATGCGGCGTACTACAAACTCTGCCTCGGCCTGGGGCGATGGGGCCTTGTATACTTCTATGCTGCCATTTTCTGTGTGCTCAGGGACAAGCTTTGCACGATGTTTTGTTTCTGGGTCGTGATTATATGTAATTACAGCGGCAGCAGCCTCAAGGATTTTTATTGCCGACCGGTAATTTTTCTCCAAAGTTAATGTTTCGGCAGCAAACTCATTGATGAACATATGAAAAAACTCAGGACTGCTGCCACGAAAACCGTAAATTGCCTGATCTGGATCACCAATGGCAAAAACAGAACCGGTTCTGGCCAGCATCCTGACAAGTTCATATTGCGACCTGTTCAAATCCTGGAATTCATCAATGAAAAGATATTTAATCCGTGCGCTTGTTTTCTGAAAAAAACTCTCTTCAGTATTAAGGCGGTAGACAACCCTGGGTATGAGTCCGTTCAGGTCAATGCCATCCCTTCGGTCAAGCTCCATGAGATAGGCTTCTACATAAGTATTCATTCCCTCCTCCGGCTGGTATTTTGCACCAGTGGCAAGAAGCAGGTAATGCGTTTCTAGCTTTTCCCTGGTTTTTACAAGATCCTGTGATGTGAATTTGGGAAACAGCCGCAAGAGTATTCTTTCACGGTTCGCATTATCAATTACTGTCAGGTCCTGAATATCTTCCCTGAGCAGTTGGAGACAGAAAGCGTGGAAGGTGCCGATAAAAAGCTTTGCGGCATTGAGCTCAGGCACCCTGTCGAGTCGATTCCGCATCTCCTCGGCAGCACGGTTTGTAAATGTTATTGCCGTTATGTCCCCTTCCTTGGCGCCGATCTCCTTCATAAGCCACTCTATCCTGGCCACAAGGGTATAGGTCTTGCCGGTTCCAGGACCTGCAGTAACAACAATGTGTTTGGCATTTGATGTAACTGCGGCAAACTGCTCTGTATTTAGCGACTTTATGGAAGTTCGTGGGGTTGGTTCACGCCTGGACGGCATAAATTCGAGAAGTGATGGCTTAACCGGTGATTCAATTTTTTTTATTGCCTTCTCTGTTTTAAAGAGGACAGACTGGCCTACCAGTTCCTTTAATTCACCTTCGTTGAAAACCTTTATAACCCCGAATTCTCCGTCAAACCCGGCCCGTTTTATAACATTTCCTTTGCGGATACGCTTTACCGCCTCGCCTAGTACAGAAGAGTATCGAGTACTGATCTCGTCTATCGGCGCATTGAGGAGGAGATTGAACTCGGAATCAAAGGTCTTGATCAGCTTCTCATATTCAGTGGAAACCGTTTTTGAAGAAGGCCCCTTGGAGAAAATTTCTCCCAACACCTCGGCAAGAGGAATGAGGCTGTAAAACCTGGGAGCATTCGGAGGAAAATATGGGGTTTCACGGTCAGCAAGTTCCATGACCCTGTGCATTACACCAATGGTTAGCGGCCTGGCGCAGACCGGGCATATATTCCGGAGCTTTCGTGTATCCTGAGGATTCAGATTGATGCCGCACTTGCGGTGACCATCATGATGGTATTTGCCCTCCTCCGGGAAAAATTCAATGGTCCCTTGAAAACCTCCGACTGCTTGATTTTTCAGAGCATCGCGCATGGAAAAAAAATTGAAGCCGCAGGTAAAAATATTGGCCTCCCGGCCAAGCTTGCCTGGTGAATGACAATCCGAATTTGATATAAGGGCAAAACGATCCAGGGACGAGACCAGGCGGTTCATTTCAGGATCAGATGAGAGGCCTGTTTCCAGGGCAAAAAGATGCCTGCTTAAATCCCCGAAACATTCATCAATGGAATCAAATCCAGACTTGGAACCAAACAGCGAAAACCAGGGGGTCCAAATGTGTGCAGGTACCAGAAAGCCTTCAGGTGCAAGCTCAAGTACTATCTCGAGTAAATCATGTGCATCAAGTCCAAGGATGGGTCGGCCGTCGGACTCAATGTTGCCGATACTGGCAAGACGGCTGTTAATTCTTGAGGCTGCATCAAAATCGGGCACAAAAAGGATATTATGTATTTTCCTGACACTGCCGTGTTTCTTGTAGATGGAACTGATCTCCGCAGTAAGGATAAAACGACAGGATTGTGCCTTTTCAACAGGTACAGATTCAAAAATGCGGGGAATGCTGGTTTCCTTTAGCCTGAAAAATCCGGGTTCGGCAGGCTGCAGGCTTTCCCGCAGTTGCCGGAACCATCCGGGATGGGTAAAATCACCCGTACCGATAACATCAATCCCTTTGATAGCACTCCAGGCAGCCAGCCCGCCAAGGTTGCTCGATTTGCTGGTAGCCCGTGAATAAGGCGAGTGTATATGCAGGTCCGCTATGTATTGCATGGATTCAGATGTTGCAGACAGTATCCAACAACGTCCTCAGGAAAGAAAATTTCAGGAAGAGTCGTGAAAGTTCTCTTTTTTGTTTGCTTTCTCTTCATGCCTTGAAACTTTTCCGCAACTGTTCGGCCAGTTCTTCCGGCGGAGTAATGATCAATTCGGACTGCAGCAACTTCTGGAGAAAATAATCATCGTTGCGATAGTTGGGATACAGATTCTGCCGGGTAATTATCTTGAGAAGTGCACGAAAACTTCCGTCTCCCCTTTCCCGCCTTACCGAGTAAAGAGCATAGTTGTAACTGAGATGCCCTAATGTTTCGTAATGGGACAGAATCTTCGAAATGCCTGACGACAGGTTGCTGATATCATCTCCAGTAAGGTCATTGAGATCGCAGCGCTCCTCATGAATTGCCATAACTTCATTATTGCCCAGTGGGGAAAACGGTGTCAACCACTGCCAACCGCCAGTCCGGCCGACATAGCGGGGACCGTTCTTCTCCTCATTGACTAAGTCTGTAAAATAAGATGAACCGAACTTATTCTGCCACCTGCTGCAACCATCGAGCATTCTGGCTTGATAGGAGTAGGGAATCGGGGTTGCGATCATCTGGAGATGGGGATGAACAAGGCTTGCACCAGCAGGGAACAGGTAATTGGCGGTCACTGCCGCATAGGCAACTGCCGGATCTTTTTCATAGGCAATACGATTGAACTGCTGGGCTGCCAGGAATCCGTTGCTTATCAGTTCCGGGGTAAATTCTGAAAGTTTCAGAAAATGTGCATCACAGAGACGGATGACTGGGTGATAGGCCCCGAGTGAAAAAAGATTAGGAAAAAGCAGCGCCTCGCCTACCCTGATCCTGCCCTCACTTGAAAAGTCGGGCATGAAACGCGGGGTGCTCTTTGCAACCGCTTCACCGCAGAAGAAGCAGGTCTTGGCCGTATCCTCCACAAGACGATTGATGAGTTCCTGGTCGCACTTTCCAAAAAAGATCTGGGCCTTGTCCTTGAGTTCAGGATTAAATACACTGGTATCCCCAAGGAGCGGATCTTTGCGTATCTGGAGGGTCTGTACATCCGGGGCAAACTCCTTCATCGGGTTTAAAAACCGCACGTCTGATGCAATACTTTCAAACTCTATTTTGCCCATGATGATCTCCTCCTATGTCGATTCTATTGTCTGTTAAAAAACAGTGCCTATAAATCGGCAAAAAATATAGTCTTCATTCAAGGCGAATACAGTCAAATCACAATACAAGCTCCATCATTTCTCATGAGAAACAATTATAAGCAGATCGTGAATATATAATATATACAACAAAACTCAGATTACATGTCTTTATCATACAGTAAGCAGAATTCGCATTGTTCTCTCATAAGGTTATTTGAAAACGTTGATTCCTGTTTTCAATTTGTTGATTGATTGTTGTATTTTCAAAATTATAACCGAAAAGACTTATGTCTTCTTCATAGATACTCTCGACTATTCTTTTCATATCATCGGTATAACATTCCTTGTAGCAAGGGGTTTGACTGGCCTTGGCTTTATTTAGATGTAATAACTCTCGAAGACTATCACCAAAAATCCTTTTTTGAATTATCTGGAAATCGTTTTCTAAGTTTTCATAGAATCCCCAAAAATCTACAAGCGGTTTTCTGCTTTGTACTCCTCTTAAAAAATCAAGTTGAGGTATAAAATGGGTGTATTCCAAGATGTTTTTTCCCCGTATCCCATAAAGGATAAATTCTTCAAAATTCTGATATTTCCCCAGGTTATTATCACTCCAGCTCTTGTCAGTTTCATTTATGCCTCCAGCCTTTAAAAAGTAATAAGCAGAAAATAAGCGGTCCCAGGGGTTTCTGACAAATGTGAATTTGAAGTAACTGTCAAAAGTTTTTTTTGAATACAGAAGTTCATAAGTTTTCATGGGAGTATGCCCACCAGCCAAGTTGCCAAATAAACTACGGCAAATCGATACTCCTGCGGCCTTTGGTATGTGCACAAATATGCATTGGTGCTCATCAAATGATTTGAGCGAGTAATCGTTTTCGGCAGCATCAAGTTTTCGTTTATATTGAAGTTTTTTGTATTTTCCAGGATTTGTCAGGGCAAATATAATCCGTCTAACATCGTGCGGGAAATAACTATAAAAATGATATGACGTCACGATGATTTTCTCTTCACAAGGATAAAAAAATGAACATGTCTATAAAATTACAGTATCCACTCTGCCGTCATACATATGGCACAGTAATTGATTTCTCAAGTAACCTTCTAAGGAGGGCGCAAACCTGCCAGTATGGCCGTTGTAGCTCCCACCATAATTTGTGGAAACCATGGCGGTCAGTCCCCTTCCTTAAATGAAAACGATCACTTGAAATATCACTTTCTGAAGACGTTCCTGTTATGACAAAATCCTGTACGCATAATGCTGGAATAATTTGCAGTATTTTTAGATTATAATTATCCGTTATGCCCTTCTCAAATAAAAGGTCATCCAGTGCTCGGTCACATTTTTGGGTTAACGCCAACAACTTTCTTGCTCCTTTCTGATTAAGCAAATAGCCTGCTGTCCCAAAATGCGGAGAACGCAACTGATAGAGCATTCTATCCTTAGCCTTGATCTTCTTTCTGTAAACCCAGACAGGTTGGAGCATGGTTTCTATTTTTATTAAATCGAAATCCTCCGGTAACCAGTTATCATCCGATACGAAATCTGAAAATGAATGGCTGACCAGAACGTCATCCTCAAGGATGCATATAAAAGGCATATCAGCATCTATCATTTTCTGCCAGGCTCTTCTATGGCTATAAATGCATGCAATTTCATTTTTTGACATTTCATATTTTAGGTCTGTTGACAAGAGTTGATAGTAATCCTCATTGCTGAGATCCTCGCCATAGGTAGCACTAAGTCTCAGAAACTTGAGATCTCCCAATCTTTCCTTCATTTGCTCGAGACGGTCACTACGGTGATCTAAATTAATGACAAAAATGGGAATTGCAGTTCCTTCAGATATCATCTTTTAAAATGGCGAAGCCACTCTCTAAAGTTCATTTCTGACAATATTTATGATTTGATTAATTCTTGCTGTAAATGTGTGTTGCTTTCTTCCTCGTTCATAACCGGCCTTTGCTATTTTTTTTCGCTCATCGTCATGCATAAGATACCACGAAAGTTTTTCTTTCAAATCTTCAACTTCTCCAAATTCAAAGGTGATTATTTCTTTACCGATGTCAAAAAGTTCCTCCAATTCAGGACAGTATTCATTCAGGGCCATAGCACCGGCTCCAACTGCATGAAATATTCTGCCTTTCAACTGATAAAACAGGCCGTGTTTATCTAAAGGGTACTCTGGTATAAGATCCAGCAAAGGCTTTTCCCAGTCTCCTTTTACCCTGTTCATTCCCCAGTGTATCTTGCTTTTATTTACTAACAATGCTTTCTTTTGCTCATTTGCCGGATTTTCCCAATGACATTGCCAAAATGGCAGGTTTTGCAAGAAATGACGATTCCTTTTCGATGTTAATAATCGCTCAAATGGTTTGGGCAACAACGGGAGCCCCATTGGTCTATTAATACACATAGCGGTCTTTTTTCCGTATGATGCCAACACTTGCAAGTATGGCCAAAACATCTTTCCATTTTCAAAAGTAATGTTGCCAATATAGGAGACATCGAAAACTCTATCGATTTTGAAATCATAAAAGACAGAATCATCAAATCCAGGTGGCATAAACGCTGCTTTAGTCTTCCAGAATGGTACCATTTTACTATCGTTACAGAACCACAGATCGAAACTGGAAGAGATTTCAATCATTGTGTAATTAACTTTTTGGTTTGCCACCCAATTGGGATCTTCCAAGCTCCAGTTTATAGCGGGTACTGGATGAAACTCATCCAAAAATTCAGCTATTTTCTTTTGTTGGCTTAAAAGTTGTATGAAACCAAAAATGATATCAGGCTTGAACTGATTGATAGTCTCTTTAAACATTTCAAATGTAGTTCGAGACGGATTCAAATGAGAAACAGGACAGCCCAATAAGTCTATTTTTTGAGATACGCATCCAAAGGCATACGGGTATGGCTTATTTGCAAAATCTGGGTCTGAAATACAAAGTATTCTGGGAACTGTAGGTAACTTCATTAGTATTTAATTGCCTTTTATCTGTTATTCTGTCCAGTATTACTCTGCACACAGCCTCTGTTTCACTCGCACATTTAGCCCAGGAAAAACATTTCACTCTTTCTGGCCGTGATTTGTTATATTGTTATATTAGATACTTATGAGAAATTCCTCATCTAACAATTAAACATTATTAAACAATTTGCCATTATCGTTTATATAAGAAAATGAATCAATCCAAATCATTATTTTTTCGGAGGAAGATAATTGGATGCCCGATATATATTTTTTAAAAAAATTAGAAAAATATACTTAAAGATGCGGCCTGAGCAAAAAAAATATTTGCAACCTCACGTTCAGGGACAAAAGTCTTCAGACTTGATTAAAAAACGACTTGCAGACAAAGCGCCATGCATGATCTGTCGCTTTGGCAAAACCGAACTGGATGCAATCATGACGTATCTTACTCTGACAAACAATCAATCCTTTTTTCCCCGAGTCCGTGACTTTATAACTGGCAAAACTGAACACTTTTCCTGGGATAAAGATATTCGTTATCAACTCTCGAACAATGCGGGTTTTTTTCCCTCAGTCGAACCTTATCTGACCAAATTTACTGAATATATGCTGGAAGTGATTACACAAATCGACATTCTTGGATCATGGTTGCCTGGAGAATCTGAACTTATCAGCTTTTTTCCAAATGCAAAAATTATTGAGTTGATAGATCTAGAACCCTACTGTCACAAAAACCCCTGGTCCGAAGTACTCCAGGGCAAAAAAGTGTTGGTCGTACACCCTTTTACAAACAGCATCCAGTCCCAGTACAAAAAAAAAGAAAACCTTTTTCATGACAAAAGAGTGCTACCTTCATTTGAATTGAAAACATTTAGAGCTATTCAGTCTATTGCCAACACGAATGTTGGGTTTAAAACCTGGTTTGATGCTCTAAACTACATGTGTCAGGAAATTTCAAAGATTGATTTTGAAATTGCATTAATCGGTGCAGGGGCTTATGGACTGCCGTTGGCGGCTTTCATAAAGAACATAGGCAAAAAAGGGGTCCATCTTGGCGGTGCAACTCAAATTCTATTCGGCATAAAAGGTAAACGATGGGATGAGAGAGATTTTTACCAGAAGTTGTACAATGAGCAGTGGGTAAGACCAGCCGAAGATGAAATACCAAGAAATTTTCGCCGTGTTGAATCAGGATGTTACTGGTAATAAGTTTAATAATTCCTTAATGTTCTTTTACAAATTATATTAAAGCAGATAAAGAACATATCACACATACTTTAAATATTATTTATTAAGTTATCACCCCATGAAACCATCAGTGTTGTATCCTTACAGAAGGGCTATTAATAATCTTTTTTGTCGAAAAGAGCAGATAGCAACATTTCATACAGGTCGTTGTGGCAGTACTGTCCTTGCATACATGTTGAATGATCACTCAAAAATTTATTGGGACAGTGAACCCTTTGAGCCATACATGAAACACTCCAAAAATAAAGATAAAAAAGAATTTGTTGAAAACGTTTTAGATTGGAGTCGCCATCGGGAGGTTTCGAAGATCTATGGTTTTGAAACCAAGTACCTACCCCATCAACACTTATCCCATAAATGCATAAATATGGATATAGAAGATTACATCATTTTTCTTCGAGAAATAAATTTTTCGAAATTTATTGTTATCCACAGAAAAAACTATCTTAGAAGAGTTATTTCCGCAGAGGTTGGGAGGCAAACGAACAGGTGGCACTCCAAAAAGGATGTCACTTCTCCAATAAAGGTCACTATCAATATTAATTATTTTGTTGAAGGAGTTTATCAAGGTCCAATTTTAAAATTATTTCGTATTAGAGATGAAAATTTCAACCGCCTTAAAAAACTTCTCTCACATGGTGATGCGTTGTTCCTTACTTATGAAAATGATATCTTGGACAACCCAAGAGTTGCCTATAGTAAAGTATGTGATTTTATAGGAGTAAACGATGAAACACCAAAAATAAAACTACGCCGTACAAATCCATTTAATTATGAGAATTTGATCACGAACTATGAAGAAGTTAGAGCTGCCCTAATAGATACAAAATATAGTTGGATGCTTAATGATTGATGGATAATTGCTAACAAAACACATCACCGTTCTTTGTATCATCACTTATTCTGAAATCATTTTGGAATAAGATCAGCTGAAAAAACAAAATTATTAATCTGACTTTTTGCATTTTTTGTCCTTATATGCTCTTCATGTTTTAAGGAAAAAATTTAATTAATTTTAAGCAGATCATGAAGGGTAATGATCCAATAATTATACGTTTGGCAGGTGGGCTGGGAAACCAGCTCTATCTCTATGCTTTCGGCCGTTCACTCTCCCTTCGGACCGGACGTCCTCTGTTGCTGGAAACAAGGAATACTGCTCGTGATAAATTTAGGAATTATGAATTGTCTGTATTTAATATCCAGGCACAGCATGTTGATATACTTACCCAATGGTGCACGCGCTGGGCTGCCAGTTATAGTAGTGGAAAAATGTTTAGAACCATTTGCCCTTTGGCTTGGAATTATAAAATTATCCGGGATAAAAATGCCGGCTTTGATCCATCGGTATTTGATCTTGAGAAAGGTACGATTGTAATTGAGGGATACTGGCAAAGCTTTAAATATTTTGAACCATATCAGGATGTCATACGAGCAGAATTCACCTTTAAGACAGGGCCTGACATGCAAAATGCCCGCATGATAGAAGAGATTAAAGATGTACAGTCAGTTGCTGTGCACGTTCGTCGTGGTGATTATGTGACCAATCCCAAGAATATTCCTTCCCTGGGTACCTGCCCTCTAGAATATTATCAAGATGCAAATGATTTTATCGAGCAGCATGTTGAAAAACCTCATTTTTTCATATTTACGGATGATCCTGAATGGGCAAAAGAAAATCTGAAATTTTCCGGACCAACCAAAGTTGTTGATCACAATTTAGGCAAGGCTGATTACGAAGACTTTCGACTGATGACCCATTGCAGACATTTTATCATTGCGAACAGCTCTTTCAGCTGGTGGGGGGCCTGGCTGGCGTCCCATGTAGACAAAACTGTCATTGCACCCAAGACCTGGTTTAAGATTGATAGCTTTCCACCTGAAGATCGAATCCCGAGAGGATGGATACGTCTTTAAATCCCGCCTTTGAGAAAACAATGCAAAAGCGAAAATTAGAGTTTTTTTGTTAAGTTAATAAATAGGGAGAACATGTGGTAGATCAGCCTATTAAACGGTTGGTTTATTAAAACGAATCAAAAATTTAGCGGCATTCTAGCAATATCTTTTTACATCTAATTAGGAGAAATAATGGACTCCAAAGAACAGATAATTAAGGAATCGATTGCTCTATCTACCTCTCGCGTCGATTTATGGATTCATTTTTTGTCTTCGATCAAAGTAAAGAAAATGGCCGAGTTAGGAGTTTATAAAGGAGATTTTGCATTGAGAATTCTTGAAAAATGCGATTTTCTAGAAAAATACTATATGATTGATCCGTGGAGACATTTAGATAACTGGAACAAACCAGCAAACAAGAGTGACGAAATATTTGAACAATTCTTATTAGAAACTAAAGCTAAGACAGATTTTGCAGCCGATAAGCGCATCATTTTACGGGGCAAAACTACCGAAGTTGTTAAAAATATACCTCATGGTGAATTGGACTTTGCTTATATTGACGGTGACCATACCCTTAAGGGCATTACTATCGACTTAGTTCGTTTATTCCCAAAAATTAAGGTTGGTGGTTGGATAGGTGGCGATGATTTCACTAGTACCATATGGCAACACCAAACTATCTTTGAGCCGACTCTTGTGTTTCCATTTGCTATTTATTTTGCTGAAGCCGTTGGTGCTCGAATATATGCTCTTCCTTATTCTCAGTTTTTGATAGAAAAAACTGATATTGAATCCTTTTCTTTTGTTGATTTAACAGGCTCATATGGCGATCTTAGCTTAAGGAAACAGTTTCATCCAGATAATGAAAAAAAATTAAGGTTGAGAAAGAAATTTCCTTTTCTAATTAAGGCTTCTAAGAAAATTTAATAAAACTTCGGAGTTTGGAAGAAAAAATATAATAAAATGATAAGTCTTATTATTAATCAGTTTTTACTTTTAGCTGCAGATAATATTCGTTTTATATAATTAAGATCTTAGCAGGTAATGACAAATACTGATTCCTGCTATCCCTTAAAACTCGTGAATCGTTCCCAAAAGGTTGCCATAACCACTGGCAACCTTTACTTGTTTTTAGAGACTGAAAAGTTAAAATTGTGGCAAGAAATATGCAATACGCTACAAAACCAATAAACCAATTAGGTGTCTGAGATGAAAAGATTGATATTAGCCGTAGTCGCGGCAGGTGTCTGGATGAACATCTCTGAATTTATTCGTAATGAGCTATTAATTAAAAACATTTGGGTAGATGGTTTCAAAATGCTGGGTTTAGTATTCCCGAGTGAACCTATTAATGGGTCAATATGGGGGTTGTGGGCATTCATTTTTGCCACGATGTTGGTTTGGCTTACAACTAAATTCAGTGTTTTGCAAAGTACGATAATTACCTGGCTTCTTGGCTTTGCGTTACTTTGGCTGGGGATGTGGAACATGGGGATTCTTCCAAGCGGTCTCTTGTTTTGGGCTGTCCCATGGAGTTTCATAGAAGTATTTGTGGCCGCATATATAGGAAATTGGATTTTGAGAAAGAAGGTTGATACACTCGGATAGTATAGAAGATCGTTCATTTCTAGCTCTGCTTGTTACTGCCACTGATTTGCTGAGTTTAACTTTTCCAGATCTGTCTGTTATGGTTATTTTTTTTATATCTTTTCTACTAAGCTTAGATAACCATTATACACCTGAGAGAATACCGACAGGTATCAAAACCATAGATTATGGCAAGCTAGTTATAATTTCCACAAATCCACCTTCCTAACACATTGTGGCACTTGATTAATATCAGGACTAATTTTATAATTTATATATTAGGAATAAGCCTCTACCAGGAGGAGACTCCGATGAGAGCGGGAATTATTTCCCATTGGAGGCTTTTGCATTCCTGGCCTGAAACTTGTTTTAAAATTCAAATTTTCACGATCAGGATACAGAAAAAAAATTAGACATTTATTTTTCATTCCCGTCCGCTGCCTAATAACCGGCACATTTATATTCATTACAAAAGGATTAATGTTATGAAGATCGGCCTGATAGCTATGAGCGGCATAAGGGTTTGTGACGAAGAATTATTGCGTATGGGCCTTACACTTCCAGGTTTTGTTAACCGGAGCAAAATAATAGCGTCTCTTCCCAGTCTTGGACTTTTAACATTAGCGGGAATGACCCCTTCCCACCACGAAGTGCATTATATAGAAGTTGCAGACTTACGAGACAACCAACCACCCCTCGAGACCTTGGAAGATTTTGACCTGCTAGCCATTTCGAGTTATAGCGCTCAGATAAAAGAGGCATACCAGCTAGCAGATATCATCCGCGGTAAAGGTGTTCCAGTTGTCTTGGGTGGATTGCATGTAACGTGCCTGCCAGATGAAGCAAAAAAATACTGCAATACGGTTGTTATAGGCGAAGGGGAGCTAAGCTGGCCGGCACTTATCAAGGATGCTGAGGACAAGAAACTCAAACCATTTTATGGCAGTGTTATGGAGGAGTTTGATCTTAGCGAGGCACCAATGCCTGCTTTCGAGCTTCTTGACATTGACAAGTATAATCGGCTCACTGTGCAAACCAGTCGCGGCTGCCCCCATCGATGCGAATTCTGCGCAAGTTCAATACTTCTCACGAAGCAATATAAACAAAAACCGGCAGAAAAAGTCTTAGCTGAGATCGACAAGATAAAGGGGATGTGGGAACACCCATTCATTGAATTTGCTGACGATAATACTTTCGTCAACAAGGCATATTGGAAGAAATTGCTGCCTGAACTCAAAAAAAAGAAAATACGCTGGTTTACGGAAACTGATATTTCAATTTCACAGGACAAAGAACTTTTAAAACTCATGCGGGAGAGCGGCTGCGCTCAAATTTTAATAGGACTTGAAAGTCCTGCTCAAAAGGCATTGAACGGGATTGAAACTAAACAAAACTGGAAAGCAAAACAGCAGCAACATTACAAGGATGCCATCACCACTATCCAATCCTATGGCATAAGTGTAAATGGATGTTTTATTCTCGGCCTTGACGAACATGGCATCGAGATTTTTGACCAGGTTTACAACTTTGTCAATGACTCCGGCCTACATGAGGTTCAGATAACTATACAGACAGCTTTCCCTGGCACCCCATTATATGAGCGACTTAGGGACCAAGGAAGAATTATTGAAGAAAATGCATGGGAAAAATGTACACTCTTTGACATAAACTATCTCCCCCGGAAAATGACTCCCGATGAATTAGCTAAAGGATTCAGAGAGTTGGGCTTAAGATTGTACAGTGAAGAATTTACCAGAACACGGCGCAAACGTTTTAAGGAAATATTGCGAAAATTCATAAAACAGCAAAAGAGCCCTGCAGCAACTTAATTATTTTACAATTTCCTTTCCACGATTGGAGGAAATGAAAAAGTAAACCTGGATTTATATACTATATTATTTGGCTACGGTTTAAGAAGGAGGTCATTATGTTCTGGAAAAAAAGAATTGTAAACGGCGATACCCGGATCATAGAGATGCGAGAAGGCACGGCCGAGATCTTCATCGAAGCCGATCCACAGAAAGTATGGGACTGTTTGAGTGACATTAAAAATTATCACCGATGGGTCACTTGGTTCAAGGCAAAAGTCCCACTCCACATCGACCGACTGGAAAAAGTCGGGGATTATTTTGACTATGAGACGACCATCCTGGGCGTTAAGTTTACAGGGCGATTGGTCTCCGTTGAGCGAATCCCTCCGCAGCGCAGTGCTTTTTGCCTGGTATCACAGAACCGAGGCGGTGGGGAATATCTTTTAGAACCGATGGTGGGTGGAACTCGCGTTCATTATACGATTTGGGGTGATATACCCTCTTCATACCTGGGGAAAATAGTAGAACGGGTTGTGCTTGCAAATAATGTACTGAAAAACATGAACGATCATCTAAGGAATCTGAAAGTTTACGCTGAACAAGAACATTAAACATGTTTTGGAAAATTTTGTCGACCCGGCGCAGCCGCACCCTAGAGAAAAATCTGCTTCAGCCTCGCAAGGCGCAGGAAGAGGTTCTTAAAAAGATTCTCGATCAAGTTAGAGGCTGCAAGATTGCCGCGGATCTTCGATTGGATGGCGTTCGAGGAATGAATGAATTCCTCAAGACTGTTCCGGTAACAGAGTATGATTTCTACCAGAATTACATAAGCGAGATTCTCAAAGGCAAAAGAGACATTTTGTTTCAGGGAAGACCGGTCCGTATTGCTCAGACCGGCGGAACAACCGCGAAACCTAAACTCCTTCCCCTTTCTCGGCATCTCATTTGGTCCTACCGCCAGTTTAATCTCGACATGGCGCTCCGGTACATGGTTGATAGCGGAAATCATGATATTTTCTCCGACAAAATATTTCTTGTTGCCGCAAACCCTGAATCTGCGAAAATGAATGGCTGCCCTGTTGGATTCATCACAGGAATTATGGCACAAATCGCTCCGTGGATACTACGACGACGATTTGTGCCTGGAATGGCGGTTATAAAGAATCCCAAAATGCAGCAGAAAATCGAGCAAATCAGTCAAGAGGGATATATTCATCGTAATAGGATTCATATGGCAGCCGGGCTGACAACCTATCTTATGTCCGCGTGGAACAACCTTATTCGCTACGCTCATGAGATTGAAGGCCGTGATTACTGCATCGGGGAAATATTCCCTCATCTGAAAGTAGCTTTCCACGGCGGAAGCACCTACGGTCTTTACCTTGAACGAATGCGTGCCTTGGCAGGAAGCAGGGTGGACCACAGAAATGTCTATTCTGCGGCGGAGGGCCCGATTGCCTTCCAGTTTGGGGCAGCCAGTCCCGGTCTGGCCCCCGCTCTCGATGCCGTCTTTTTCGAATTCATACCAGAACATGATGCAGAAAAAGAATACTCAGACACCGTTATGATCGATGAAGTGGAATGTGGAAAACCCTATTACCTGCTTCTCTCCACGCAGGGAGGACTACTCAGATACAAGATCGGTGATATGGTGGAATTCATTCAAAACAATCCCCCACTTTTGAGCGTGCTTGGAAAAACCAGCGATCAAATAGACCTCTCAGCTGAAAAAATGGGGGTGGCTCAGGCGACATTAGCGATCCAAAAGGCCAGCCTGGCTTTGAATCTGAATATATTAAATTTTATGGTGTGCCCCAAGGCGCAAATCCATCGGGATGATAAGATCGCTCATGAATGGATTATTGAATTTGAATCAGAACCGAAAGATCTGCAAGCGTTCCGGGATGAATTAGAAAAACACCTTTTTTCCTGCAATCCCTTATACCAAGAACTGAGAAATCATGATTTCGCGCTCGCTTCCCCCCAAATTACTGTGGTTCCGGCGGGAACATTTCAACGTTACATCGAAGGCGAGTTCAATTACGGCCAGCAAAAAATCCTTCATATGCACAACGACAGATCAACAGCTGAAATGCTTCTTTCCTATGGGCGCTAAAACTCCAATAAAGCGTATATGGTTGGATAAATGGATTATTTCCAATAAGGAAGAGGAATTAGAGTCGAGAGGTCTAACACCAAAAGGACGCAGGGTTTTGGAGGAACTCAATCAGATCTATGAGTACACAGGGGTTCTGAGGAAGCTCGTTAAGACTCTCGAACCGGAGATCAGGAAGATATATGATAAAGAACAGAGACCCGTAAAAATACTGGACATCGGAATGAGAGATGGGACTCTGTTGCATCTCATCGGGGAATTCGGAGTTGCGAGTCGAATTCCGACGGAACTTCAAGGCGTTGAATTTAGAGCTGATCTTGCCGCCTTTGCGAAAGAGCAGTGCATTTCTCGCGGAGATCGAATCCAAGTTTACCATGACGCTCAGAAGGAACTTAAAGCGTTTATGCCCGGAAGTCTCGATATCGTATGTAGCACCTTCATGCTCCACCACCACACACCTGAGGAAGTTTCGTCGATTCTCAGGGCGTCCTTCAAGTTATCACGCTTTTCGGTTTATCATCTCGACCTTTCACGATCGCTTCATGGCATTCTCGCGCTCTGGATTATTTATACCCTTCTCGGATTTAGAGAAAGCCGGAGTGACTCTGTACTTTCCTGCCGTCGAGCATTTAGGAAAAAGGAGATCGAAGACATGATCGGACAAATCAATGAAAGTGGCGGCGTTCAGGTAAGACGGGCCTTTCCATTTTATCTGGTCGTCGAAAGGAAACAAAAATGAAGTAAATAGTATTACTTTAATAGGTACTTTTTACACTTTTGGAAAGAAAGGGAAAGTATTTGCAAATTCTCTCTATAAATATAGGCAAATGACAATATCTCTACTGAGTAGCAACACCCTCCGAAGAACTAACTATTAATTTTCCATTTCCGATTCAACATTGTGGCAAGTAATGTTGAATTAACGTCTGACAATCTTCATATTGGTAAAACTCACTAGACTCAATCATCCATAAGGGCCGGCACCATGTGTGATTCCCCCTTACCTTCGCGCACCGGGTCGGCCGATTCGTTCCAGCCGAGGTCCTGGGCAAAGTGCGGCGGCACCGGTGAGGGCGACAGCCAGACAACTAGACGCATACCGTCGGTGAAATAGTAATCGTCCGTCAGGTTGTGATGCGGCTGATCCTCGCTCGCCGCGCCGACCCCCTTTACAAAGCCGAATCGGCTGATCGCATCATGGTGCAGCAGGCTGTGAAACAGATATTCCCTGGATTCGTCGACCACAGGGTCGATGACGTGCGTGGTCAGGGTCGGTGATTTGCTGGTCACCTTGACTCCGATATCACGGCTAACCTGCCCGATCCAAACCGGGACGCCCTCGCAGCGAAAAGGAGCCAGCCAAAGGCGCATGTGGTTACGTTGCGAGATCGTCGAGCGGCCGCGTTGCAGCGCGATGTCCTGCTTGCGCCCGAAAGCATAGAGGGCGCTCACCGGAGCAGTGAGAAAGGACTGCTCTGATATAGACGCGCCGATCATGCGTCGGATGCTGTCGATGGTGATCGACTCGGTAAAATCCCAGCCGCTCGCGGTCAACGCCGCCATTGCATCCTCGCCGCTGCTGACCAGCACGATGTTGAGCGGATCACCCTTCCCCGTGCCATCCTCGTGCGTCGTGCAGCACGGCAGGGTACGCAACCGCTCACGCAACTGCAGCACCGTCAAATCCGGCAGCTCCCTCACCCGCGCATACCGTTCGCGCAATTCCGAATACTCGTAATCGAAGCTCTCGGTGGGCAGCAACACCGCAAAACGCATGCGCACGGTCTTCAGGTGACCGGACAGGCGCACGTCGACAAAGCGTCCGCCACGTTTGTAGCTTGCATAGATGTAGCCCGCTTGTGTGCTTCCGGCCTCCGAGAAGAACGGCAGGCCATTAGTGCGGAACAATCGCGTGTTGGACGCCCTGTTTGCCTCAGAGAGCTTTGCGCCAGTGACCCGGGCGGCCTCGTCCGCGGAGTAGTAATCCGGATCTATCGCGATCGGCATCAGCCAGTAATCGACCTCGCTTGCATTCTCGATGCGCAACCAGATAGGCTGGATGCCGTATTTGGAAAACGGCACGCCAAAATAGCCTGAAGCCTCGTTGTCGGTCGGAATCGACACCTGCACCGTGACGCCGTCCTGCTCCATATGTTGGATGCGTCCCAGTTTCATCGGAAGGTTTTTCTCGGCATCCGGCTGATACGCGGGACCCGTCGCGCAGCCAGCCAGCCACAAACTGACAAGCAGCAGCAGCCAGTGAAATGGCAAAAACGTGTGCTGCCCGTGATGACCGGACGCCAGTGCTGTGTACCGGTCGGTAGGCGGGGACCGAGTTCCAGAAGGTGCTGTCATTGAAGCCACCATAATTGCCCGTATGATACAACTTAAACTCAGGTTAGTCCAGGTGATGCAGTATTTTTTGCGTTTCAAGTCAAGACGCCAATCTGTTATAGTTACTCTGGAAGTTGCCTTTAAGGAGTTACTAACGGGACAATATGTCTGAACTCTTATATTGCCTTAGTTCTTAACTCATTGTTTAAGTCACCGATTTGCGATATCTTTTATCTCTTTACAGTCGTAAACTATTCCTAAAATGTGAAGATATCCGGCATACATCTTAACTTTTTTGGTCAACATATCTCCTACTAACTTGACCGAGGCATAACTCAAGATTACCAGTGGATATATTGATTCTATTAAACTTTAATGTTATAGTTATAAAACAAAGCGCTGATTTGATTTACTCAGCTTGCGGGCGCTATAGAAAACCAGCTAAAGCGAGGATTTTTACTTATAAATCCGCTTCGGCTAAACGCTGAGCGGGTTTTTTATTTCCAGACAGTACTGGGTCGCCGATTTAATCAAGCAACTTGCAGAGCGACTGATAAATGCTGCTAAAGCACTGCCCGCCCAATTCGCTCCCTGGTGGTCATCAGCGCAAACACGGAGCGAAAGGAGTGAAAAACAATGGCAACGAAAAAGAGGAAACCATCATCAAATCAGAAGTCGAACGAAGGAAAAGGGAGCAGGTTCATTCGCTTCTACTTTCCACCGGGGGCGACCCCAGAGGAAATAGCCAAAGCCATCAACAACATAAGGAAGAAATATCAGAAAAGCAGTGAACCAGAAAAACCATAATTATGCACTTGCGGGGTCAGAAATGGCCCCGTTTTTTTGTCAACACTTCACATATCTATATCTTTACAGTCGTAAATCATTCTGAAAAGGTCAAGATTTTCTGAAGAAATGTTGACCTCAAAATAAGATTTATCTTTTCAATTTTGTACCCTGATTTGTACCCCAATACTTTTTGACATAAAAAAAGGCCTACAGCTAAGCTGTAAGCCTTCGATATTACTGGTCGGGACGAGAGGATTTGAACCTCCGGCCCCCTGAACCCCATTCAGGTGCGCTACCAGACTGCGCTACGTCCCGACCCTTTCCTATACTCAGTGTAAAAACGTTTTCATTATGTATAAATGACAACCCGTTTGTCAATCCTTCTGCAAACCTTTACTGTTTTTTTCCAACATCTTCTTGAGCTGCTGCAGGTCGCTCTTGATCTCGGCCAGCATTGATCGTGCCCTGCCCCGCGGAACATTTATTTGGGTTCCCGGCTGGGTCTTCGGCGCTGCCTTTTTTTCTGTCAGCAGCTTGCGGGCACCCGGTACAGTATAGCCGTCCTCATAGAGCAGTTTTTTGATCGTCAGGATATTCTCGACATCAACCCGCCGATAAAGCCTCTGTTTCGAGGAGGCCCGCTGCGGACGGATAATCTTGAACTCCGACTCCCAGTACCGGAGAACATGCGGTTCAACCCCGGTTATCTTCTTTACCTCGCCTATCTTGAAATAAAGTTTATCAGGTATATTCCCTGGCCCGAGGGAATCTGACAAAACTTTGTCTTTTTCATTCTGACGAGTTGTTTTGTCCACTGCTCTATGAGTTATTGATTTTCATCCGCAACCCTTTACTCGGCTTGAAGGCAACCATGCTTCTGCTGGAAATCTCCATGGCGTCACCGGTTCTGGGATTACGGCCCCTTCTGGGTGATTTTTTCCTGACAGACAATGTCCCGAAATGCACCAGCTTGATTGATTCACCGTTTAAGAGAGCTGACTTCATAGTTGAAAAAACCGCATCGACTATTTCTTCCGCACTGCGCTGGGAAAATCCCATTTTTTCATTGATGGCTCTCGCCAGATCTTTGCGGGTAATATTTGAGCGTTTCATGCTGTATTCAACTTTTTCGTTATAGTTTTGGGGCTACTCTTTATCCGGCATCACGCAGCTTTCCGTGGAAATTTTCTTCCAGCATCCTGATGAGCCGTTTATGCACCTTATTTACTGTTTTATCATCAAGTGTCTGCTCCTGGGAACGATATGTCAACGAAATGGCAACACTCTTACGCCCGGCTGCAACCCCCTCACCACGGTATACGTCAAAAATCTCTGCCGACTCAACGAGTGGTTCACCGGCATTTTCTATAGCTGCCAAAAGATCCCCGGCGGCCAATGTTTCAGAAACAATGAGGGCAATATCCCAGTTGACGGCGGGGTATTTCGGCAGCTGCGAATATGATTTGGGAGCAGGTTCTTGTCCTGTAATGGCATCAAAATCAAGGTCGAAAAAAAATACTTCCTGCCTGATGCCAAAAGCCTTCAGTACATCCCCGTCTAAATTCCCCATGTACCCGATGATTTGCGACCCAACCTTGAAAATCATAAAGGAACCAGGCCGAATGTATATGGGAACCTCACTGCTGTCATTACTGCATTCATGATTCACAGATCCAGCTACCCGTGCTTCATGCAAGATTAGTTCCACTATTCCCTTGCAGTCGAGAAGATCAACCGCTGTAGACCCGAAGTGCAAAAGAGAGGAGCTTGGATGCCTGCGGCCACTCATCACGCCGGCAATCCGTATATTCTCAAGGGGAAGCGGCTCACCGGCAAGCGGATGAAAAACTTTGCCGATCTCAAAAAGCCTGATGTCATTGCTCTGTCGGCTGGTATTCCTCTGTATGTTCTGCAGAAGACTCGGCATCATCATGGTTTTCATGATCTTCTGCTCCTCGGACAAAGGATTAAGAAGCGCAACCGCTTTTCTGTTCGGGTCGCTGCCGTCCAGCTTCAGCCGGTCAAAATAGTTTTCATCAACAAAACTGTAATTTATTGCTTCATAGAATCCCTGGGAAATGAAAATGGAGGCCAGCTTTTTTCGCAATTCCAGCCCCGGCTGCTGCTCCGGAAAACTCATTGGTACAACTGGCATTGCAGTGGGTATTGCATTGTAACCCTGCAGTCGGGCAACCTCCTCGATCAGGTCAACTTCCCTTTCCAGGTCAACCCGGAAACTTGGAGGTCTCACCAGGAGCGTATCATCATCTTTCCAGGTTACCTGCAGTTCGATGCTCTCAAGACAGCGGGCAATTTCCATTGCGTTCAGCTGCATGCCCAAGAGGTCATTGGTCCGGCTGACTCGCAGTCTGATCGCATCTTTAGGCTTAACGTCGGCAATACAATCATACCCGTTTGCCACAACCTCAGCCCCGGCAATCTGAACCAGAAGTTGTACTGCTCTTTCCATCGCCCTAGGGGCCACCTCCGGATCAACACCCCTCTCGAATCGGTATGAAGCCTCAGTCCCCATGTTGAGACGTCTTGCAGTGCGCCTGACACTAAGGGGGTTGAAACAGGCACTTTCCAGCAGGATATCCCGGGTGGTGTCAATTACCTCAGAATTCTCGCCACCCATGACGCCGGCAACCGCCACGGGTTTCTCAGCATCGCAGATAAGAAGCATTTCCTGGTCGAGTTTTCTCTTTTCACCGTCCAGGGTGACAATCTCTTCATCGGGCTTGGCCCTGCGTACAATAATCCGGGAGCCGCTCAACCTATGGAAATCAAAGGCATGAAGGGGTTGGCCATATTCAAGCATGACGAGATTGGTAATATCCACCACATTGTTAATGGGCCTGAGGTCAATGGCAAGGAGTCTGTTCTTCAACCACCAGGGTGAAGGACCTATCCTGACATTTTTCAAAAGCCGGGCAGCGTAGCGCGGACAATCCTCGGGGTCCCGGACTTCAACTCGGAACGGGACTCCCTCTCCTGTCAGCCCCGGGAGATCATTGTTTACCGGAAGTTTTAGCTTCTGCCCGGTAAATCCTGCAACCTCTCTGGCAATGCCAATTACACTGGTGCAGTCCGGTCGGTTAGGAGTTAAATCAACTTCTATGAGCGTATCTCTCAGTGCAAGGGCCGCCGCAAGTGACTGCCCCGCCTTCGTAGAGTCCGGCAGCTCCATGATCCCGCTGTAGTCTTCGCTTATGCCAAGGTCTTTTTCCGAGCAGAGCATACCGGAAGATTCCTGGCCGCGGATAACGGTTTTTTTTACCTTCATCCCGGTCGGCAGGGTCACTCCAGGCAAGGCAATTGCGGTCAGGAGATGCGGCCTGGCATTTGGGGCGCCGCATACCACCTGGAATGATTCAGCGCCGACAGTGACATCGCAGAGTGTCAGCCGGTCAGCTTCAGGATGCGGCCTGACATTGATGATCTTTGCAACCCTGACCTCTTCCAGTTCCTGGTGAAGTTCGGTGACGTTGTCCACCTCGAGCCCTAGCATAGTCAACTTGTCTGCAACGACCTCTGCAGGCAGATCCAGGTCAATATATTCTTTTAACCAGTTCAGGGTAAATTTCATGGGTTATATGCTAGAGAATAAAAAAATTAACATTTTCACAGGTCGGGATTTCCCTCTATGCATCTCAATTTTTGTGAATCAGAACTGCCGGAGGAAACGCAGGTCGTTTTCGTAAAAAAGTCTGATATCATCAATGCCGTACTTGAGCATTGCTATTCTTTCTATACCAAGACCGAAGGCAAAGCCGCTGAATTCCTCGGGATCATAATCAACCATTTTGAAGACCTCGGGATCAATCATCCCTGCGCCAAGTATTTCAAGCCAACCCGTCTGTTTGCAGACACGGCAGCCTTCACCACGGCAGATCACGCAGCCAATGTCAACCTCGGCACTCGGCTCGGTGAACGGGAAGAAGCTCGGCCTGAAGCGCAGTCCGATGTCGTCCTGGCCAAACATTTTCTGGCAGAATACGGTGAGAACTCCCTTCAGGTCGGCAAAGGAGACCTTGCGGTCAACCAGAAATCCTTCTACCTGGTGAAACATGGGTGTATGGGTGATATCTGAGTCGCAGCGGTAGACCTTGCCGGGTGCAATTATCCGCAGGGGAGGTTTCGTTTTTTCCATGGCCCTGATCTGCATGGGTGAGGTATGGGTGCGCAGCAGGATGGAATCGCTGATGTAAAAGGTATCATGCATATCCCGGGCAGGATGGTGCTGCGGAATGTTGAGTGCCTCAAAATTGTAATAATCCAGCTCGACATCAGGTCCTTCGGCAACAGCAAAGCCAAGATCAACAAAAATTGAGCATACCTCATCCATGATCTGGGTAACGGGATGTAGCCGTCCAAAAGGTGCAATGCGTCCCGGCAGGCTCAGATCGATCTTTTCGGCGACAGAAGCAGTTTCGACGTCGGCCAGCGCTGACTTTCTGTCAGAGAATCTCTGTTCGAGTTCTTCTTTTATCTGGTTAGCAAGTTTACCAAGGCGTGGACGCTCTTCGGCAGATACCTGGCCAAGTTGACGCAGGAGATTGGTAAACAATCCCTTACGGCCCAGGTACCTGACCCGGAGTTCCTCCACGTCTTTGAGGTTTTCAAGAGTTGTCAGGGATTCTTCTGCTTCAGACTGGAGTTGGCGAAGATCTTGCTCCATGATCGTGATTAGTCGGCAGAACTGCTCACTGCACTGCCAGTTTGACCACCTGGGTGAAAGCGTTGGGATCGAGAATGGCCATATTGGAAAGGACCTTGCGGTCCAGTTCCACTCCGGCTTTCTTCAAACCGCCCATCAACCTGCTGTAACTAGTGCCATTCTGCTTGGCAGCCGCATTGATGCGGGCAATCCAGAGACTGCGGAAGTCACGCTTCTTGTTCCTGCGATCACGGTATGCATAGTTTAGCGCCCTATCAACCGCTTCAGTTGCTGAGCGGTACAGCCTGTGACGACCACCACGGAATCCCTTGGCCAGCTTGAGGACTTTATTTCTTCTGCGGCGTGCTTTGAAACCGCGCGTTACACGTGCCATGTATTTACCTCTTATTGTTCAACAGATTAATAATTTTCTCGAATAATAAACAAATTATATGTAGGGCAGAATTCTCTTGATGCCCTTTATGTTTGTTTCATCAACCAAGTCGGATTTTCTCAGCCCCCGTTTCCTTTTCGTGGTTTTCTTGGTGAGAATATGACTGGCAAAGGCTTTGCTCCTCACTATCTTTCCAGTACCGGTGGCCTTAAAACGTTTTGCCGCACCGCGATTTGTTTTCATTTTTGGCATGATAATACTCTCCAGAACATTATATTGTTTATCAGCTATATTAACTATCGTATTATTTTTTCGTTGTTTTTTCAACAAAAAGAATTGATAAATATTCCCCTAATTCTTGGGAGCCACAAACATGACCATTTGCCGCCCCTCCATTGTGGGAGGCTGAACAATTGTTGCATCTTCAGCCAATTCTTCGGCTATTTTGTTCAGCACTTCAACACCCAGGCTCTGTGCATAGACTATTTCCCTTCCCCTGAAGCGCAGGGTGATTTTTACCTTGTTCTTGTTGGCCAGGAACTTCTTTATATTCTTGATCTTGAAATTCAGGTCGTGCTCTTCTGTCTTTGGTCTGAATTTTATTTCCTTGACCTCGACGACGGTCTGGCGTTTTCTGGCCTCCGCCAGCTTTTTGCTCTGTTCATAGCGGTATTTGTCATAATTCATGATCCGGCAGACAGGGGGATCTGATGCATCGGAGACCTCAACCAGGTCAAGACCTTCCTCGTATGCCAATTCCAGGGCACTCCGGCTCGACATTATGCCGAGTTGTTGGCCATCCGCACCTATCAGACGGACCTGATCATAACGAATATCTTCATTCAACCTAATCTTCTGTTCCCGTTTGCTCACCGGTGGCTTGCTGCTTTTCTTTTTAATACCAGACCTCCTTGCGTAATAATTAATAAGAAATGTATGCGTGGCTACTGCAATCTACCCTATCACAGCTTTACATTCACCCTTGATCTTTGTGGCAAATTCCTGCACAGACATGGGGGGCAGGTTCTTGCCGCTTCTCTCACGCACCGTAACGGTGCCGGATTCGGCTTCACGGTCTCCTATCACCAGCATGTAGGGGATCTTCGCCAACTGGGCTTCCCTGATCTTATAGTTCAGTTTCTCGTTGCGGAGATCCTTCTCGATTCTGACACCAGATTGGCGCAGTTCCTGGTAAACCTTTTCACAATATTCGGACTGGGCGTCAGTGATATTCATGATCCTGGCCTGTTCCGGGGCCAGCCAGAGAGGAAAGGCTCCGGCATAGTTCTCGATCAGCACACCGATAAATCGCTCCAGGGATCCCATCAACGCCCTGTGGATCATTATCGGCTGGTGCTCCCTGCCATCCTCGCCGATATAGCAGACCTCAAAGCGTTCCGGCAGGTTGAAGTCCACCTGTATTGTAGAGCATTGCCAGGAACGACCGAGAACATCCTTAATCTTGATGTCAATTTTCGGGCCGTAGAAAACACCTTCGCCCGGATCTATCTGGTATTCAAGCCCCCTCTTCTCCAGAGCCTGCTTTAGAGCATCCGTTGCCTTCTGCCAGTGATCTTCGCTGCCCACATATTTTTCCGGCCTGGTCGACAGGTAAATATCGTACTGGTCAAACCCGAAGGTTTTCAGAATATGCAGATTGAGATCAAGTATATTGAATATCTCCTCTTCAAGCTGGTCAGGCCTGCAAAAGATATGGGCATCGTCCTGGGTAAATCCCCTGACCCGCAAAAGCCCGTGCAGAACGCCGGTCCTCTCATAACGGTAAACCGTTCCCAACTCACACCAGCGGAGCGGAAACTCCCGGTAACTTCGCATCTGCGATTTGTAGATGGAAATATGAAAGGGGCAGTTCATCGGTTTCAGCTGGTACTGCACTTCGTCAATGGCCATCGAGGAATACATGTTCTCGCTGTAGAAGTCGAGATGGCCGCTGGTCTTCCAGAGATCAAGCCTTGCAATATGGGGTGTATAGAGCAACTCGTAATTATGTCTGTAATGCTCATCCTTCCAGTAATCCTCGATAAGCCTGCGCAACAGCGCTCCCTTGGGCTGCCAGAGAATGAGACCGGGGCCCACCTGGTCGCTGATGGTGAAAAGAGCCAGTTCCTTGCCGAGTTTTCTGTGATCTCGCTTCTTTGCCTCTTCAAGGTCATTGAGATATTTCTTCAGCTTCTTCTTGTCGTCAAAAGCTGTGCCATATAAGCGCTGCAGCATCTGGTTGTGCTCATCGCCCCTCCAGTAAGCACCGGCCACCTTGATCAACTTGAATGCCTGGAGCCAGCTGCTGTCGGGAACATGGGGGCCACGGCACAGGTCTACAAAATTATCGAGCTGATACAGGCTAACTGTATCCCCCTCAATCTCCTGAAGCAGTTCGACCTTGTACGGTTCTCCTTTCTTCTTAAAAAGTTCGATAGCCTCAGTCTTGGCGACCACCTTTCTCTCAAAGGGAATGCGGCTGTTGGCCGTCTCCTGCATCCTGGCTTCAATGGAGTCAAAGTCTTCCGGAGTGAACGGTGTTTTCCGGTCGAAATCATAGTAAAAACCGTCCTCGATTGAAGGACCGATGGCAACCTTTAGATCCGGTCCGTAAAGATCAAGAACCGCCTTGGCCATAAGATGCGCCGTGCTGTGCCGCAGTATATCAAGACCTTCATCGCTGAAGATGAAAATGGGTCGCACCACGACCGTATCCTGGCCCAGACTCTCAAGTTTTGCCGAAAGGTCAACCAGTTTATCATCAACTCCAACCGCAATGGTCTGCTTCCTCTGCTTATTCGACAGCAATTCAGCAATAGCATCAGCGACAGATGCTTCACCGGGAAACCGCTTCTGTTCCCCTTCCGGCAGTATGACAGTTATATCAGACATTTATTCAAATCGTAATGCTATCATTTACCCTGTTTGCGGCCAACGCTCCATTGTTCCGATGTGCATAAAGACCGGAATTCCTGGGCCAGATGCAAGAAGGCCTCGCCAGGTAAAAATCTTTGTGGCATCCTTACCACAGCGAAGCCTATGCTTATATCATTTCCTGATGCATAAATCTGGTAGGCGCGGGCGGTTTCGAACCGCCGACTTCTTCCGCGTCAGGGAAGCGCTCTCCCGCTGAGCTACGCGCCTACACAACAGACCAAATTACCAGGCAATTTTTTTCTCAAAAAACAACCGATTGTTAGAATTTCTTAACGGCAATGCTAAAACGCAAACCAAATACCAGCAATTGCCTTTCCTGTCAAGGAAATATCACTTTAAATATGTAAAATAAATCACTTTGATTCCCGGCGTGTTTCTATCGCTCTTGCAAGGGTTACTTCATCAGCATACTTAATATCCATTCCCATGGGAATACCACAGGCAAGCCTGGTAACTTTTACAGGTTCTTTATGCAGAACCTTGGCAAGATACGAGGCTGTCGCTTCACCGGGGACCGTTGAACTGGTGGCAATCAAGACCTCTGCCACCTTATTGCTCCTAATGCGTTCAACCAGCTCGTTGATCTTGATCTCATCAGGGCCGATGCCGTCCATGGGGGCTAAAACGCCGTGCAGGATATGATAGAGACCCTGGTAAGCGCCGGTCTTTTCAATGGCCATGAGGTCATCCGGGCCTTCTACCACACAGACAACTTCAGTATTTCGGGAGGGATCGGAGCATATCCTGCACGGGTCTATTTCCGAGAAAACAAAACAGCTTTTGCAAAGTTTCACGGCTTTGTGCAGCTCGGCCAGGTCAGAAGCCAGTGCCATGGCTTCCGAGGCAGGACTGCGCATGATATGCATGGCAAGCCGTGTGGCTGTTTTCTTGCCGATACCTGGAAGCCTGCTCAAATCCTGGATCAGTCTTTCCAGGGCCGGTGGAACGACCTGCATTGTTTCTCTCCAGTAGCTAAAACATTCCAGGTATGCTGATGCCGCCTGTTAGTTTGCGCATCTCTGTCTGAGCCATATCCTGGGCCTTCTTTATCCCTTCATTGACCGCCGACATGATCAGATCATGCAACATTGCCTGCTCTTCAGGCTTAATGATTTCTTGGTCAATTTGGATGGACTGCAATTGACATCTGCCATTCACCGTTACAGATACCATACCTCCTCCAGCTGAGGCCGTGACAGTCCTGCCGGTCAACTCATTTTGCACCTGGCTTAGTTTTTGCTGAAACTCCTTCGCCTGGCGCATTATTTCGCCCATGTTCATTTGAAACTATCCCTGTATATTTAAAGTGCCTATTTTTAAAATTATGAATTTTGAATTCAGAATTCATAATTACGGTGGTCACCTACTGCGTGGGCCAGTCCTGATATTGACCACTCTGCCGCCCAGCACCTCAGTGGCCATCTGCACAAGGGGATCATTTGCCAGGGCCCGTCTTTCCTCCTGAGGACCGATACCCTCCTGGTTTATCATGCCCTGAGAATCCCCACCCCGTATCCTGATGACTATCTTAAATTCCTTCTGGAAAAAATCCTGGGAGAATTCGGTGAGAAATTTTATATTTTCCTTGGTCTGCAGCATTTTGCAGTCTGAAGGATCATCAAACTTTAATATGAGGTCAGAACCTTCTTCGCGGACACCTGAACAAAGCCGGAGAGTATGAGCCATCCACTTCTTTCTGTCCATGACGTAATCGATGAATTCATCCCAGTTTTTGCGTACTTCTTTTGCAGGAGGCTGCACAATGGACTCAGCCGACGCTTCCTCGTCTTCCTTCTGATTAACAGCCTCTGGTGCGACTTCTGAAACAGCAGGGGCTGCAATCTCCTGTTTTTTAGTTTCCTCGTCCAGCTCTTCTTTCTCTGCTTCTTTCGATCCCTGTGAGGCCGACTCCTTCTGGATCTCCACCCGGACAGGCTTCGGAGCAACTCCCTTTTTTGCCTTTTCCCGGACAGCCGTCTTGGCAGCAGAAGCCTGGGGTGTCGCACGATATTTCTCAGAAGTCACAATACCATTCCCATGAATATTTTCGAGCCTTTCCAGCAGTTGTGACACTGGTACTACATTGCCTGCCTCAGAAGCCCTGATCAGGGTCAATTCTAGGGACAGACGGGGATGGGAAGAATACTGCATCTCTTCTGCTCCTTTTAAAAGGAGGTTGAAATAAAGCTGCAGGGTTTCAGCTGTATGCTGGGCTGCAACCTGACGCATCTCTTCGAACTCCTGGTCAGGCATTTCAAGAAGTCTTTCAGGGTTCGCACTGATCCGGCATACCAGGAGACCTCTGAAATAATAAAGCAGGTCATTAACAAGTCTTTTCAGGTCAATGCCGTATGCTGTAACTTCGTCAAGCATTTTAAGGCCGCTTGCAAGATCACCGTTCAGAACCGCAGCAGCAAGGGAACTTACCACCTGACTGTCAACAAGACCGAGGACCTGGATCACATCCTCATCGGTTATCTTGTCTCCGCTGAAAGAAAAGATCTGATCCAGCAGGCTGAGCCCGTCCCGGACGCTGCCCCCGGCCTCTCTGACAATAATATTCAAAGCCCAGTCCGAGATCTTAACTTTCTCTTCCCTGGCAATTTTACTGAAAAATGCAAACAGTTCCCGTGAAGATACCTTCTGCAGTTCATAACGCTGGCAGCGTGAAAGAATGGTGATGGGGATCTTGTGGAGTTCGGTGGTGGCAAACATGAAAAATACATGTTCCGGGGGTTCCTCCAAGGTCTTCAGCAAAGCATTGAAGGCCTCGGTGGTGAGCATATGGACTTCATCAATGATAATGATCTTATATCTGCTCTTGTTCGGGAAGAAGCGGATATTTTCCTTCAATTCCCTGATTTCCTGGATGCCGCGGTTTGAGGCGCCGTCTATTTCATGGATATCAATCGCATTACCATTGGTGATCTCCACGCAGTGTTCACACCTGTTGCAGGGTATTCTCGTCGGACCATCCTGGCAATTGAGGGCCTTGGCCACCAGCCGGGCAAGCGTCGTTTTGCCTACTCCCCGGACACCGCTGAAGATTATGGCGTGCGGAATACGCTTCCGGTCAATGGCGTTCTGAAGCGTCCGCACAACCGCGTGCTGTCCGACGACTTCCTCAAATGTCTGCGGCCTCCATTTTCGGGCCAAAACTAAATAGGACATAGGCTGAAAAAAGGATAGCCAGGTATTCTGCAGCACACAAAGTTTCTCACTACCGTTGCTTCCTCCCGGACCTGGCGGGGTTCGCGAGTCTTTGTTGCGCAGAACCTGGCTATCACACTGTAGAATTCCTTAAAGAATGGCGGAGAGGGTGAGATTCGAACTCACGGTACTTTCGTACACACGCGTTCCAGGCGTGCACCTTAAGCCACTCGGTCACCTCTCCACAAAAAACATACAAATAAAAAACTAATGTTAATCATTCAACTTAACCATTTCCAATGGTAATTTCAACACCCTGACAAAGAGGAATAGAGGGGGAACAGCCTTTATTGGTTTTTAAAGCTCCCATCAACTTCAAATTCGCCGCTTTCATCCAGGAATACGATTTTCAGGTATCTGCCGTCACTCATGTTGAGAATGATATCCTCCGAAGTCCCAACAAACTCGGGAATATCAAGCTTGTCGCCCCGCTTGTCACTCAAGGTGCCGTAAATATCAGGCTCATCATCATCCGGGCCTTCTTTTTCAATTATAATTGTATAATATATTTTCTTATAGGACTTTTCGCCCCATACAACCTCACCCCATCCTGTAAGTTCCTGCTGTAACTGATTGCTCATATCAACCTCCTTATCCGGGTAATATCCTAATTAATAGAAATATACGAGATAACAAGTTGGCAAACGAAAAAATAAAGAGAAGGTGGATTCTAACCTACCCTTCTCAAAGTATAATTGCGTTAATAGAACATCTCGAGGCTAATGCATGTCCATGTCTAAAAGCCATTAATTATAAAATATTTACAAGGGTATAAAAAACAATAATTTACAATATTACTTTAAAATCACTGGTTAAACGAAAAAAAAATCGCAATCCTCTATTTTTACTGTCAATTTTAGCTTTCGCCCCCTTGTCTTCAGGATCATAACCCGCATACATAATCTCAAGGATATGACAACCGACGGGACACCTTTATCAAAAAACCAGGCATCAACAGCAAATTCCTCACCTTCGTCTTTTCTAAGATAACTTCAGTATTATGAGGTTCCAGTCCAAGGTGTCAATCTATTTTGTATAGATATAGCAGGTAGTTGGATAGCTGAAGGAAAAAACCTTTTCTGAATCTACCCATCAAATTTATGAAACAATGATTAAAGACCTTCTAGTCAACGTAACCGCTACCGATAGCGGAAAAGGGCAGGTCCAACTCCAATTCAGGTACCTGTTTGGCTATCCAAGCGGTGAAGGTATTACTGTTGGGGCCCGGAAAGGCCTTATAGGTCGTTTTCCAGGGATAGGAATTGGCAGCCTTGTCCACGGAATTAATCATTGTATCAACCCCTTTTCCCTTATACTCCTTGATGATCCTGGGTTTCTCTCCATACCAATAACGGTCAGGGACATCGTGGTCGATCCGTAAGATCGGCTGGTTGTGATGACTGCGCCAACCGACCACGTCGTAAACAGTATAAGAGGTTTCGCCGGTGCGCTTAGTCGCTATCCAGGTGTGGATAGCAAACCATCCTCGCCAACCCCAGGCTTTGGCGCCATAAACCTGCAATACCGCTTCGTTTATGCTGGTAGGGTCTGGCGCAATCCCGGCAGATTCACGACTGGCGGTGCGCCAGTCTTTATCATCCGAACAGCCTGCCAGGATCAAGCCCTGCAAGGCAAAAACCAGCAGGATTTGTAAGATTTTTAATAAGATATGGTTCATAGAAAAGGCGGTAAATCGTTCTTTGACTCTTCACAACTTCTCGTACTTAAATTGTACTTTAATATAGGTTGTCCCTCAGCATAAAATCAGAATTTTTCCAAACAATGTTGACTATAACCCTGTCAAAAAGATAGGCATCATCTTTATCAAAAATCCATATCTCCTGCCTAAATATGAACTTCAGATCAAAAGATTCTATTAATATATCCACTTGGCATGTTGAGTTAAATGATGTTTAGTGGAGACTTAGTGGCTGAATTTTAAATTTTGAGTATTTGGGTTTAATGAAAATCAGTGGCGGAGAGGGTGGGATTCGAACCCACGTGCCGGCTACTCACCGACAACCCGATTTCGAGTCGGGCCCGTTACGACCACTTCGGTACCTCTCCGATTTCTTCCAGGCAAACCATCTCACGCAGCAGTGCTGCACAGTTAAAAAAACTATCCCCTTTTCTTTTTAAAGAAGGCTGTCAACAGCTCCGAACTCTCTTCAGCAAGGATGCCTCCTTCAACATTAAATTGATGATTCAGCCTACTGTCATTTCCAACCTGATAACAGGAAACCACTCCTCCGGCTTTGAGGTCTGGTGCCCCATATACCAGGCGGCCTATTCTGGCGTGGATCATGGCACCGGCACACATCACACATGGTTCTATGGTGACATAGATTGTAGTATTGAGCAGTCGGTAGTTGCCCATCTTTTTGCCGGCGTTCCTCATAGCAACCATCTCTGCATGACCGCCAGGATCACTCCGGTCTATACTGTTATTGCCGGCAGCAGCCAGAATATTCCCTTGTGCATCAACAATTATTGCACCGACAGGCACCTCTCCCCTCTTTCCTGCTTTCCTGGCTTCCTTAAGGGCCAGTCGCATAAAATGCTCGTCCTGTCCGGCCGCTGAAATATATTTGTTGTCCATACTGCAATTTTTAAAATTCCCTGTTAAAAAAACTTGTCATGCAGAAAAATCCTTAATCCTGTACTAATATATATTCATTCACTTTAACATATTAATTCAAAGGAGGTCATAAATGGGCAAGTATATATGCACAGTATGCGGTTACGTCTACGATCCGGCTATCGGAGACCCTGAGAACAATATTAAAGCAGGCACTGCGTTTGAAGACCTGCCGGAAGACTGGGTGTGCCCTGTGTGCGGAGCAACCAAAGACCAGTTCGAACCTGAAGCATAAATGAAAAAATATCTTATCATAGGTAACGGTGTTGCAGGCACCATGGCTGCGGACAGTATCCGCCAGAATGATGCAGACGGGGAGATAATTATCGTAACGGATGAGGATCTCCCCTTCTATTACAGGGTCAGGCTGCCTGATCTTATTGGCGGCAGGGCCACGGAGTCAGAGTTGATAGTCAAAAAGAAAGATTGGTATACAGAAAAAAACATATCGCTTAAACTCAACACCAGAATAACCGCGGCAGACCCTGAAAAGAAAAAAGTTCATACTGCCGGTGGTGAGTCTCTTGCTTATGATAGACTGCTGCTAGCAAATGGTAGTCACCCCTTTATTCCACCCATCAAAGGCTCCGATATGAAAGGGGTCTTTACCATACACACTGTAAATGATGTCAGGCTAGTCTCCGCAGAAGCAGAGGGAGTAGATGAAGTTCTTCTTATTGGAGGAGGCTTGCTCGGCCTTGAAGCTGCAAACGCCCTTCACAGGCTTGGCAAAAACATAACTGTAGTTGAATTTTTTCCCCGTCTTCTGCCACGCCAGCTCGATAATGAAGGAGCGACAAGGCTCCAGCGTTATTTTGAAGACAGGGGTTTTTCTTTTAGACTGGGAGCAACAACACGGGAGATTCAGGGCAGCGAAAGTATCAAACAGGTTGTCCTGGAAAACGGGGCTGTTCTGCATGCTGAAATAGTTATTATCTCGGCAGGTGTCAGGCCCAGTCTAGAACTAGCACAAATGCTGGCTCTGAAAACCGACAAGGGTGTAATTGTTGATAAGCACATGCAAACGAGTGATGCTGATATTTTTGCGGCAGGAGACGTCATCGAGTTTGACGGCAGAACTTACGGTATCTGGTCGGCCGCCATGGAACAGGGAAAAATTGCCGGTACCAATATTTCAGGCGGGAATGCCACCTATGAGGGAACCACCCTTTCTAATATCCTTAAGGTGGCGGGTATTGATCTTGCCTCTGCCGGAGAAATTGACGTGGAAAACCGATACAAATCAAAGACAGTAGCCACCGATGACATTTACAAGAAGGTCGTCATCGACAACACCAGGGCAATCGGCTGCATCATGCTTGGCAACATGAAGAATTTCAACCGCATAAACATGGCCATAACCACTGGGGAAAACATCCTCGATGAACTGGATTCCCTCCTCGGTTCCTGATCAGTCATCCACCCTTTTCTGCTTCAAGGCATAATTCGCCGCCTCCCAGCCAGCCACACAACCCTCCCCTACCGCCTTGGCCATCTGATAGGGATGCCCGGTAATATCTCCTGCAGCATAAACACCGGCAATATTTGTCTGCTGTTTTCTATCGCAGTCAATATGAGTGAAAGTTTCTGAGTCAAGCTGCACACCTATGGCAGTAGCCAACTCCAGTGCCCCCTTTGCTCCCAACTCAATAAAGATACCTTCAACTTCTAGGCGCTTGCCGTTTTCAAGCTGAACAGCTTCCACGCTGTTCTCTCCATGTATTTCGGAAACCCAGGTGTCCTGGTGGATCTTGACGCCGCTTTGCGATAGCTTGCCTAGCAGTTTCTCTGACACCGCTAGCTCCTTGGTTACGAGATGAACCTCAGAGGCATACCCCAGGAGGGTCAGGGCGCCATCCACTGCTGCACTTTCATTGCCGACCACTACCACTTTTGCTTTTCTGTAAAAATTGGCATCGCAATCCACGCAGTAGCTAACGCCTTTGCCTGACAGTTCCTTCTCCCCTTTTACCTTCAGTTTTTTTCTTGAAGTGCCGGTGGCAAATATCAGGCTTCTCGTCTTGATCGTCCTGCCGCTTTCCACGCGTATAGTAAAGGTATCTGAAGCATGGTCTATTTGCAGGACATCTTCAGGTGAATATTCCGTACCGAAACGTTTAACCTGGTCAATTCCCATTGCCAAAAGCTCAGCCCCCTCCCTGACACCTTCAACACACAGATAATTTTCAACATGGGCGCGGTAAAGGCTGCTCCGCTCAGGCCGGCCCAGAACAAGTACCGTTGCCTTCTTGCGTACTGCATTTATGGCTGCCTGCAAACCTGCAGGTCCAGCGCCAATGATCACCACATCATATAATTCTTCAGCCATTCTCGTTACTCCTGTTCATTATTTTAAACGTATAATACAATCTTTTTATTTTTTCCCCTCTCTATATCGACAGAGAAAAAAATATCGGCTATAGTACCGACCTTTTGAATTTATTATTTCCAGTCCCCGTCAGGGATTTCAGGAAATTTAGCCCCATCATATTAACAGTTTACGTAAAAAGACTCTAATCATTAAGGTTGGTATTGGACAAGTTTCATTCATATAAAGAAACAAAAAAATAAAACTTGAAAAACCTGCTGATATCCAACAACCTCTCGGTAGAAAATAATTATCAAACTATACCACGCGCCAAAGATTTCTCAAAATTATGCCACAGCTTTCTAAAGATCGGAGAATCGTCATTACCGGCATAGGGCTTGCAGCCCCTAATGCCGATAACCTGCAGGACTACCGCAGCAATCTTCTGGCAGGCAAAAGCGGTATCATGGAGATTGAGCTTCGCTATGTCGGCAAGGTTCCGGCAGGTATCTGCAGGTTCCCGGAAACCAAATACCGCAAGAAAAAGGAAAACAAACGCGGCACCAGAGCAGGATGCCTTGGCGTTTATGTTGCAAATGAAGCCATTCATGACGCTGGTCTTGCTGACTTCTCCCATTACCGTCCAGACAGGACCGGCGTTTACATCGGGTTGACCGAACACGGCACCGTTGAAACGGAAAACGAAATTTTCACCTTAAGCCAGTTTGAATTCAATACCGACTTCTGGAGTCATCATCATAACCCGCGTACAGTCCTTAACAACCCTGCCGGGGAAATAACCATGAACCTTGGCATTACGGGCCCTCACTACTCAATAGGAGGCGCCTGTGCCGCAGGCAATGCCGCCCTGATCCAGGGAGCGCAAATGCTCATGCTCGGAGAGGTCGATGTGGCGCTTGCCGGCGGCATTTCTGAAAGTACGGGATCTTTTGGGATTTTTGCCAGTTTTAAGGCGGAAGGAGCCCTTGCAGTGCACCAGGACCCCACCAAGGCCTGCCGCCCTTTTGATACCGGGCGCAATGGCATAGTGGTAGCTGAAGGCGCCTGCCTCTTCGTGCTGGAAAGGCTCGACAAAGCCCTGGCCAGAAGTGCACGCATTTATGGAGAGCTTGTGGGATATGCGATGAATTCAGATGCCAGGGATTTTGTGCTTCCGTATGGCCCGAGGCAGGCTGAGTGCATGCAGCTGGCCCTTGACCGTGCCGGCCTGGAACCGGAAGATGTTGATATCATAAACACCCATGCAACGGGCACAAAACAGGGTGATATCGAAGAATGTAATGCCATTCGCAGCCTTTTTGCAAACTGCCCGAATACCTATATAAATAATACCAAAAGCATAATAGGACATGCCATGGGCGCTGCAGGAGTCCTGGAACTGGCAGGTAATCTGCCGGCTTTTGATGACAAACAGGTGCATCCTACAATCAATCTCGATTCACTGGATTCTGAATGCGCTCTGAGCAATCTCGTGGCCAATGAATCCAGGAAAGTTGATAAGGTAAATATCATACTGAACAACTCTTTTGGAATGGTTGGCATAAATTCGGTAGTAATAGTTAAAAAATTTAGTTCCGTCTGATCAGTAAATCAGGGAAAAGGGCTGGAATTATATTTTGCCCGAAGATTCAATTGAAAGATTAAAAATATTCATATATAGTATTTGATTCCTAAGGAGAATTTTCAATGACAATTGATGATATCAAAAATGTAATCCTGGAAATAATCCGGGATATTGACGACGAAGCCGATCTTGATAACCTGAACCCCAGCGAAGCGCTGCGGGATCAGTTGGATCTTGATTCCATGGATTTTCTTGACATCGTCATGGAACTGCGCAAGCGCTATCAGATCCAAATCCCCGAGGCGGACTACCCCCAACTCGCCACCCTGGAAAGTTGTGTAAACTATCTCATACCCCGCCTGAAAGCCGCTTGATAAGGCCCGGTGAGATCATATCCCCTATTGATCATTGGCGGCGGCTTATCAGGATTGGCAGCCGGAATCCGCGTCGCCCGTTTTGGCCTGAAAGTTCTTATCCTTGAAAAACATTCGAAAGCCGGCGGTCTCAATTCTTATTACTATCGCAATGGCCGTCTTCTGGAAACAGGTTTGCATGCTATCACCAATTATGCCCCGCCTGAAGACAGACATGCCCCTTTGAATCGTTTGCTGCGCCAATTAAAAATCCCCCGCCGAGCATTAAAACTGCAAGAGCAGGAAATTTCGGAAATACTCTTTCCTGACAGAACAAGTCTTTGTTTCTCAAACGATTTCGACCTATTGCAAAAGCAGGTGAAAAAACGTTTTCCTCATTCAACACGACAGTTTGCTCGACTTGTAGCAGAAATTGACGCATACGATCCTTTTACACCCCGCCCGAAAATATCAGCGCGTACGTTTGTTTCATCTTTCCTGCAGGATAGCCTGCTTGTAGAAATGCTCTTGTGCCCAATTATGTTTTATGGCAGCAGCGATGAGGATGACATGGATCTCAGCCAGTTTGTCATACTCTTTCGCTCCATCTTCCAAGAGGGTCTATTCAGACCGACTGGTACGATCAAGGGTCTCCTCGATCTTCTCCTGCAACAATACAGGAATTTTGGCGGTGAAATAGAATTTTCCTCAGGCGTTAGGGAAATTCTTGCAGATGGCAACACCATATCGGGAGTGCGGACCGATACCGACGAAAAAATTACCTGCAAACATCTCGTATCCACAGCAGGATTACCGGAAACCAGGAAACTTTTTACTACACTCGGCTCAGCCGCAAAATTCTCAAAACTGACTGAGAACGACAGCTCAGGCCGCTTAAGCTTCTTTGAATCAATCTGTCTTTTTGGTAAATCCGTTCGCCAGCGCTTTCCCCAAAAGCGCACCATCATCTTCTACAACCTGCAGGAATCATTCTCATACCGCCGTCCTGAAGAGGCTGTTGACATAAACAGCGGGGTCATCTGTTTCCCTGGCAACTTTCAGGGCAATCCCAAACAAGACTTTGTCCAGATGCGGGTCACCCATCTGGCCAATTATGAAATCTGGCGCAATATCTACAACGAGGAAAACAAGACACTTTATGCGGCCGAAAAAAAGCTATGGGCTAAGAGATCCAGAGAAGTTCTTGGCAAAATCATTGGGAATTGTGATGAAAACATTGTATATGAAGACTCTTTTACTCCTGTGACAATAGAACGGTTTACTTCACGGGCAAAGGGGGCGGTTTATGGCAGCCCCTATAAAGTAAAAGATGGCCGGACACACTTTGAGAACTTATATATAGCTGGAACCGATCAGGGGTACCTGGGTATTGTCGGGGCCTTGCTCAGCGGAGTGACAATGGTAAATCAGCATATCCTCAACAAGATTTAACCTTATCTCATAAAAATAGCATCTCTCTTCTGTTATGCTGTACAAATCAATCAATGGTGCGGGTGACCGCTATAATATCGTTGTCATCGGTTCAGGCCTCGGCGGCCTGACCTCGGCAAACCGATTAGCCCGATGCGGTCATTCTGTTATCCTTCTGGAGCATCACCATCAACTAGGCGGCCTGGCAACTTGGTTTAAACGCAAAGGGCATATCTTTGATGTCTCGCTGCATGGTTTCCCGTACGGCATGGTAAAAACCTGTCGCAAATACTGGAACCGCGAGATAATGGAAGCCATTGTCCAGCTTAAAAAGATAGTTTTTGACAATCCCCAGTTTTCCATCACCACGACATTTGACCGTCAGGATTTTACCAGTATCCTTAAGAGTAAATTCAATATTCCCCAGGCAACGATCAATGATTTCTTCACTACTGTTGCCTCCATGAATTTCTACGACGACCAGAGCATGTCCACCCATGAGCTGTTTGAAAAATTCTTTCCAGGCCGCGACGATGTTCACCGGTTGCTCATGGAGCCGATAACCTATGCCAATGGATCCACTCTGGGGGATCCAGCCATCACCTATGGCATTGTTTTTTCAAATTTCATGAACAAGGGTGTATTTACTTTCAAGGGGGGAACTGACCACCTCATAGGAATGATGACGGACGAGCTGGTGAGTAACGGCGTAACAATCTGCAAAAATTCCAGGGTTGACAGGGTTGTCATCGATAAAGGGAAAGTGCGTGGAGTGCAGGTTGGTGACCGTTTCATCGAGTCTGACTGCGTGGTCTCAAACAGCGGTATTCTGAATACAATTTACGACCTGGCCGGCGCGGATGTTTTCCCGGATGAATTTCTCGATAAAGTCAAAGACGTCCGGGTCAACACTTCAAGCTGCCAGGTATACATCGGAATCAAAAAGGAAGAAACAATCCCTGATATCGGAGATTTGCTCTTTGTTTCCTTAGCACCGAAATTCTCCTCAGATGAACTGCTGGACATGCATACCAGAAGCAGGACATTCTCTCTTTACTACCCGAAAACCAGGCCGGATCATAACCGCTATACAGTGGTTGCCTCAATGAACGGCAGGTTCGATGACTGGGCCACACTCGGCCACAACGAATATGAGGCCGAGAAGCAGGACATGATTGAACGGACTCTGGATGATCTTGAGCGTTATATCCCCGACGTCCGGCATAAAATAGACTGGCTTGAGGCCGCCACCCCGAAGACCATCCACCGTTATACCCTGCACACCAAGGGAACATCTTTCGGAACAAAATTTGAAGGCCTGAATATTTCACGTTCCATATTCAAAGCCGTTCCCGGGCTTTTCCATGTTGGTTCTGTGGGAATTATCATGTCCGGTTGGCTGGGGGCAATAAATTACGGTGTGATCGTGGCAAACGACGTGGATGGATACCTCAGGAGTCTCTAATCATATTTAAATAACCAAAGAGTTGTGAACAGTCCTATCTTGATTTAATTTTATAACCTAAGGAATCTAATACCATGGCAGGAAAGCTTACGGGTAACTTTCAGGGAAGAAAAGCGGTGATAAGCGGAGCAACAAGGGGAATAGGCAAGGCCATTGCCAGGGCCTTTCTTGAAGCAGGTGCTACAGTTATAGGTATTTATAGTGCCAACCGTGAAGCTGCAGAATCATTTACCCGGGAATGGGAAGCAAATTCTTCCTTCCATAATGACAGGCTTTTTTTATTCCCCTGTGACGTATCTGACGAATCTTCTGTCCTCAATATCTTTAAAAAGGTTGAACAGCAGTTCGATACCATTGATATCCTGGTAAACAACGCCGGTATACGGAGGGATGCTGTGCTAGCCATGATGCAATTCCAAGACTGGCAGCGGGTAATCGATGTTAACCTAACTGGAACATTCAATATGTCCAAACAGGCTGTGCTGCTCATGATGAAACAGAAATATGGTAGAATTATCCACATTACCTCGCCCATGGCGCACATGGGCTTTGCCGGGCAGGCCAACTATGCAGCCTCCAAGGCCGGACAAATAGGCATGATGCGCTCCCTTGCCAAGGAAACGGCCAAACGGGGCATAACGGTAAATTGCATTTCACCTGGATTTATAGACACTGACCTCCTTGAGGGTCTTACCCCTGATCAGCTGGACAGTTATAAAAAAATGGTGCCCATGAAACGGTTCGGCAAACCGGAGGAAGTTGCTGCAGCCGTTCTTTTCCTGGCCGGTGAAGAGGCTTCATACATCAACGGTGCAGTCCTGGAGGTTACCGGTGGACTCTGATAAGCAAGATATTTATTCGGCTATTCCACACAGGCCTCCTTTTCTGTGGATCGATTCAGTCATATCATGTGATTCCGAAACAATCGTGACTGAAAAATTCATTTCACCTGATCTTGACTTTTTCAAAGGCCATTATCCCGGCTACCCAATAGTACCGGGAGTACTGCTCTGTGAAGCTGTTTTTCAGACAGGCGCCTATTTTATGGCCAAACGGCTGCAGGAATCACAGCATGCTCCCGCATTGACCCGAAAGAAGCCGGTACTTACCCGGATCCGGGGCGCGAAGTTCAAAAGGGAGGTCAAGCCGGGGGATACCATCAGGATGCATGTATTCCTTGAGGAAAATATTGGCAACGCCTGGTTTTTCAAGGGAAAGGTTCTTATTGATGACAAGACGGCGGTCAAGGTGGACTTTGGCTGCACCATTACTGACACTGAGATTACGGCAATTGTGCCATAAATGCTTAATAGCAACACGCTGGCAGACTAGCTTTGCGTCGCGATGGAGCCGGAACTGCAATACGTGATCGGCGGCATTAAAGGCTGCTAACAGCAGCCGTATATATGGTTTACACGGCGTGTAAACGGAAATCACCTGCAGCAATGTAGAAGAAACTTTCGCAAGCCCGCTGGAAAAACTCTGCATCTCAGAAGATTGAGGAAAAAGGAGCATCGCCCGTCATCTTATTGACATGTTCCATAAAAAATATATAGTATTGTCGTCTTGTGATTTCAGAAAATCAGCTGTAGGGAGAAAGACTCCCTCTCTGCTCACAAATGACTATAAAACCTAACTTGACAGTTCATAAAGGAAACAATCTGTGCAGAATTTAAGCATTTTACAAATGATCCTTGATGCAGGGCCGATGGTGAAGTTTGTCATGCTTCTCCTTCTAGTTTTTTCACTGGTTTCCTGGTCCATAATAATTATGAAACACTTGGGCTTCAAAAAAGCGAAATCTGAAGGCGGCTTCTTCATTGACACCTTCTGGAAAAGCAAGAACCTTGCCGATGCCTATAAGGCAGCCCAGGAGATGCCGAATTGTCCGGAGGCGGCAATATTTATCCTCGGCTTTAACGAACTGCAGAAGCTCGGGCGCAACAAGGCGGTCAAGCAGAGGTCTGAAGAGACACTGGAAATGCGACTTGCCAGCATGGACAACCTGAAAAGAGCCCTGCGTAAAGCAGAAGCCAGACAATATGGCCGGTTTGGTTTATATTTATCCTTTTTAGCAACAACCGGCAGCGCCACACCATTCATTGGCCTATTCGGGACAGTATGGGGCATTATGACATCGTTTCAGGATATTGGAATGCGTGGCTCCGCCTCGCTGGCTGTTGTCGCTCCCGGCATCTCTGAAGCGCTCGTTGCTACTGCCGCAGGCCTTGCAGTAGCCATTCCTGCTGTTATCTTTTACAATTACTATTCCAACAAACTTACTGAACTTGAAAGTAATATGCAGGAATTTTCTGCTGATTTTTTGAACCTTGTAGAGCGCGACCTGCTCTCCAGGGCCTAATATTTCTTGAGGAATAAAAATGGCATTCGGTAGCACCAACGGCTCCAAAAGGCTTGTTTCTGAAATCAATGTAACGCCACTCGTTGATGTCATGCTTGTGCTTCTCATTATATTTATGGTCACAGCACCCATGATGACCCAGGGAGTTGATGTTGACCTGCCCGAAACAACCGCCAGGCCCCTAAGGCAGAAAGAAGAACCCCTTCTGGTGACAATCAGGAAAGATGGCCAGATCTATTTTAATAATATCAAACTCGACCAAACCTTACTCAGGCAGCAGTTGAGTGCCCTGTCCAAGGCTGAACACGAGAAACCCATATTTCTAAAAGCGGACAAGCAGGTACCTTACGGTATAGTCGTAGCTGTCATGGCTGATATCAAGGATTCAGGTTTTGATAAACTTGGAATGATAACCCAGCCTGATGATAAAAAAATAAATCCATGAGGCTTCTGGGTTCAGGAGGCCTTATAACTCCCGACAGCATGTTTTCCAGTGAATGGCGAAAACCCTTAAACCTTTCCATTGGCCTGCACATTCTTGTAGTTGCTCTTGCCATGCTGGCACCCAGCATCTTCCACCGTCAGCCAAAACTTCCGGAGATCTACACGGTAAACCTGTTCACCGCAACTGAGATGGCAGAAGTACAACCTGCTCCAGCGAAGGCTCCTGCACCGCCGACTGCTGAAAAACCTGCTGCCAGACAGGTTGAACCGGAAACGCCCAAACCGGCTGTCAGTATTCAACCGACTAAACCGGATACATCTCCTGCAGTTGAAACAACCATAACGGATCCCATTTCACTGGAACCGCTGAAACAGAAGATCAAGGTTGGCAAGACAAAGGAAGAAGAAGCTCTCGAAAAAAAGAGGCTGAATCAGGGCCTACAACGAATTCAGGCACGCGCTGAGGAAAAGGCTGCCAGAGAAAGGGCTGAACAAGCCAAACGAGATGCTGTCAGCAAACTTGCAGATGCTATCAAAACAACCACCGGTGCTCCATCACCAGCAAGCAGCGAAAAGGTTACTGCAGGTGAGACGGCAACAGAAAAAACCGGGATCTCCGGCCCAAGGGGCACGGGCATTGAACCCGATTTTTATATGAAACAATACTTTTCTGCAGTATATCAAAAAATTCATGATAATTGGGTCTTGCCAGACCTGCAGAATTGGGATAATTCTCTAGAAGCCATACTGGTTATAACCATTCGAAAAGATGGAGCTATCGCTGACAGTTACTTTGAAAGAAAGTCAGACAACATCTATTTCAACCAGTTTGTCCTGAAGGCTGTTAAGGATTCATCTCCACTGCCCCCTTTTCCAGAGCAGCTGGATGAAACCACCCTTGAAATCGGGTTGCGTTTTAAACCTGGAGAACTCTACTAACTTATGGATTTTAGATAGGTCATGCGTTTTCGAAAAACATTACATATAGTCGTACTGGCGTTGCTTGCCTCTTTTCTGTATCCATGCCTGGCCCAGGCAAGGGTATATCTCGACATTACATCCCCCGACTTCCGGAAAGTCCCCTTTGCTGTTCCCTATTTCACCAATAAAGACAGACCTGAAGAACAAAGCAGGGATAACAGGAAAATGGCAGCCTTGCTGGCAGAAGCCCTCGAATTTCATGGTTTCATTTCTGTAATACCGCCTGATAAATATAATGGCTCTAAGAATACCGACTGGCTGAGCCTTGGCGTTGACTTTGCCATTATTACTGATTATGAGATCACAGCCGAGAACATAGCCTTCGAGTTCCGGTTGATTGATATTAATGAGGGCAGAATGCTGTCAGGCAAGCGTTTTAAGGGGCCAATGGACCTCCGCGACAAAATGATTCTACGATTCTGTGATGAGGTTATCAACCAGCTTACCGGGGAACCTGGTATCAGTCTTTCAAAAATAGCTTTTGCTTCAGAAGTTTCAGGATACAAGGAGATCTTTGTTGCAGATGTTCTGGGTAAGGATATCAGGCAGATAACCAAGCATAAAAGTCTTACAGTATCTCCCAAATTTTCCCCGGACGGAAAACTGCTGGCCTATACATCCTATCATCCTGGCAACCCTAATCTCTATATTACCAGCTGGCAGGATGCCAGAACCACCAAGGCTATTTCCCGGCGACCAGGCCTCAATTTTGCTCCTGCCTGGTCTCCTGATGGGAAGACCATGATCATCACCCTAAGCCTAGATGATAATCCGGATCTCTACCTTATCAATACGGAGGGGGTGATTCTCGAAAGGCTCACAAAAAATGCAGGGATCAATGTTTCAGCAGTATGGTCCCCTGATGGCAAACAAATTGCCTTTGTATCAGACCGCAGCGGAAATCCGCATATTTATGTCATGAATATGAAGACAAAATCTGTCAGACGTATTACCTTTGAGGGCAACGATAATACAGAGCCGAGCTGGTCACCGGATGGTGAGTGGATTGCATACTCCGGCCTCCATCAAGGCAGGTACCAGATCTTTATTATCCGACCCGAGGGCGGCCAGCCACTGCAACTGACATGGCTCCGGGATGATCATGAATCACCCTCATGGTCTCCTGATGGACGACAGATAGCTTTTTCGCGCCGTCATAACAATGATCTGGACATCTGTACTGTATTCAGGAACGGCACAGGCCTTCGCACCCTTTTTAAGCTTGAAGGTAATCAGACAACACCTGAATGGTCCACGAGAATGGATTAAAAAACATCATCATATGAGGATATTTATGAAACGAGTTGTTCTGTATTTCCTGGTATTTCTTGGTTTCTCACCCATGCTGGTCCAGTGTGTTGCCACACAGAAAGACATGGAGTATACCAATATCAGAGTGCGCAAGATGGACACAAAGGTAGAGGATATTGATAAGGAAATTGATAAGCTTAAAAATGTGCAGGTAAGCCAGGCAGAAGCTGGTGATCGTCTTGATTATCTGCAGTCCGAGATACTGCGGCTTCAAGGCCAGATAGAAGAACAGACCTTTCTCCTCAGGCAGGTTCAGGAAGAGAACCAGGAGTTGAAGAAACTTCTGCAGAACAAGATTGATGCCTCAGAAAAAAGCAGCTCAGTAGAAATCAAGAAACTCAATGATCGTATAACTTTAAGTGAAGAGCAACTGCTTAAAGCCCAGGATCGCCTGACCTTCGCCGAAAGCGAGATGGTGGCCATGAAGGAGGCCCGCAGTATGGAAGCTGCTGATCGGGCACGAGAGGCGGCCCAACGTGCAAGAGAAGCAGAAAAAATGGCACGACAGGCTGCAGAAAGAGAAGCTGCCGAAAGGGAAACGGGGGCTGCAATCCAAAGCCGCTCCAGGGCCCCAAAGGAAATCGTGCCTGATAGCTATAAAGTAGATGTCAGCAGCCAGAATATTACCGCAGCAACTCCAGAAGAGAAAGAAGAAGTCGAACATCAACCGGCGGTAAAAACAGAAACAGCTCCTGCTGCCCCCGCTGTCACTGCTGCCCCCGCTGTCACTACTGCCCCCGCTGTCACTACTGCCCCGACTTCATACGACAAAGGGCTCTCTCTTTTCAAACAGAAAAAATACAAGGATGCCTATACTACATTTGCCGAATACCTTGATAAAAACCCATCAGGATCCCAGTCAGTTGAAGCCCGGTATTATGCCGCAGAAAGTCTTTATGAAGACAAGGATTATGAACTGGCAATCCTCGAGTTCCAGAAAGTAATTGTGGAGAACCCGCAGCACTCTCTCGCTCCCAAGGCCTTATTCAAACAGGGGGTCTCCTTTGAGAGAATAGGGGACCAGGAAACTGCCCGCATTGTATATAACAAGCTAGTTGACACATATCCCAAGAGCGACGAAGCAGGGCCAGCAAAAAGCAAGATCGATGCAATGAAAAAGTAACCCGGGTTGCGTTTTCTTCCTACCTTTCCGGTTTTAAACTTGCATCAATATCTTCATTGCTGCTGCCCCAGGGTGCTATTTTCATTAGCAGCAGCATTCCGGGAATTGCTGCCAGGGAGCAGGCAATGTAAAAACCGCTCCAACCCAGAAATTCTGCCATATATCCGGTTACAGCAGCAGCCAATGTGCCCGGTATGGCCATGAGGCTTGTCATCATGGCATACTGCGTCGCGGTAAAGCGTTTGTCGGTCTGCACAGCCATATAACTGGCATAGGCAGCCTGTCCCAATCCCGTCGCCAGAAACTCAAATGCCACAATCCCCGTAAGAACAATATGGTTTTTACCGACGATCATGAGCAGGGCAAAACAGGCTGTTGAAACTGCCTGGAGAACACCGAAAACCCACAGGGAGTTTGCTATCTTAAGCCGCAGCATTATAATACCACCTATAAAGGCGCCCCCGAACAGAGCCAGCATACCTATTCCCTTGACAATGACAAAATATTCCTTCTTGGTAAATCCCATCTTGAGAATAAATGGTATATTCATGGCACCGGCCATATTGTCGCCTATCTTGTAGAGCAGAATGAAGGTGAGCACCCACCAGGCTCCGCCACGGCTGAAAAATTCACGGAAGGGTTCAATGACTGCCTCTTTAAGGGTATGCGGAGCAGTCACCCCTGTTTCCGGTTCAGAAACCATGAGGGTTGTTATGATGCCCACTCCCATCATGAGGCTCAATACCAGATGCACCGCGGGGTAGCCTATATCATCGGCGAGGAAAAATGCTGTCCCCGTTGAGGCAAACATGCCGAATCGCCAGGCATTCATCCATATACCGGTACCAAGCCCAAGTTCTTCATCTGTAAGGTATTCCCGCCGGAAGGCATCCAGGGCAATATCCTGTGAAGCGCTGAAAATAGCGATACAAAATGCAACTATTGCCATCATTTTCAGGGATTTTGTAGGATCAAGCTGTCCCATGCCGGCAATCAGGATGAGTACACCTATCTGGGTTACAAGCATCCAACCTCGTCTTCGCCCAAGAAACGGCGGAGTGTAACCATCCATTGCCGGCGACCAGATAAATTTCCAGGTATACGGCAGAGCCACTGCCGAGAAAAGACCGATGGTACCAAGATCAATATTGGCGTCGGTGAGCCAGGCCTTGAGAACCTCACGCACAACGTAAAAAGGGAAACCAGAGGCAAAGCCAAGGGCCAGCATGACAAGCATCTTCAAGGAAAGAATGGTTTTAATTGTGCTCCTTGACATGGTAATAATATTTGACGGGTTGAAATAAAGCGCTAAACAGTTCCATGAAATATACAATTATACTTCAATTGCTTTGCAAAGGTCATGTTCCAGATGCTCACAAGAATAACTTATAATTTTACTTTTAATATTAGTAAAACTTTCAAAGCCTTAGCAGTTTTGTACTAAAAACGGAAGAAAAGAATTTATAGCACTCGCTCCAGGACATCTTTTTCCATGAAAATTCGGCTCGACAAACTGCTCCTTGAAAAGAAACTGGCTCCAACCAGGCAGAAGGCCCAGGCCCTGATTGCGGCAGGCCAGGTATTGGTAGATAAGAAACTGGCAGATAAGGCGGGAATCGTGGTGGAGGATTCTTGTAAAATCGAGATTAAAGAATCATGCCCTTATGTAAGCAGGGGCGGCTACAAGCTGGAAGAAGGCCTGCAATTTTTCGCCATTGACCCTAAAGGAATGGTCTGCCTTGACATCGGCGCTTCATCCGGCGGCTTCACCGATTGCCTGCTTCAGCGCGGTGCCGCTAAAGTCTACGCGGTTGATGTCGGCTATGGCCAACTTGCCTGGAAACTTCGTCAGGACCCTCGTGTTGTGGTCATGGAGCGCACCAATGCCCGCTATCTCAAAGCCGAGGACTTCGAAGAGATGCCAGACCTTGTTGTGATTGATGCCTCTTTTATTTCCCTCAAATTGCTCCTCCCGCCTCTGCTGCCGCTCTTTCACGATAAAATTTCAATTGTTGCACTTATAAAACCACAATTTGAAGTGGGTCGCGGCAAGGTGGGCAAGGGGGGGGTTGTCCGTGACCCGGCTTTGCACCAGGAAGTTATTGATGAGATAACAGGTTTTAGTAAAAAATTGGGATTGAACAGCCGTGGTGTGACTCCCTCTCCTATCCTTGGCCCCAAGGGCAACAAAGAATTCCTTATTCACCTGGTTTCAGAAGATAATACTGAAAAACAGACTACTATTTAGAAGAAGGTCTCATGTTCAAAACAATAATCATCATAATAATGTTTTTTCTGATAGCATCTTCAAACATCTCAGCTGAAGATTCTGCATCAATACCAGAGTGTGAAATTATCATTGATGACTTCGCAAACGGTATGAATGACACCTGGGAGAGCAAGTCTTTCAAAGGAACGACAGAGTATACCTGGATCACTGAAGGCGGTAAAGGTTATGTCAGGGCGACAAGTAAAGCTTCTGCATCGGGGCTTTATTACAAGTTCGAGTATGACACGCAACAATACCCATATCTCACTTGGCAGTGGAAGGTTGACAATATCATTACCAGCGGCGATGCATCGCAGAAATCTGGTGATGATTATGCAGCCAGGATTTATGTTGTTTTCCCCTCCTTTTTCTTTTGGAACACCAGGGCAATTAATTATATCTGGGCCAATAAACTGCCCAAGGAAGAAGCAAGCCCTAACCCCTTTTCGGGAAACAGTATTATGATCAGCGTTCAATCCGGCGGGACTGAGACCGGCAAGTGGATAACCGAAACGCGAAACGTCTATAAGGATTACAAGCGCATCTTTGGCAGCGAACCGCCAAAAGCCGGAGCCATTGCCATCATGACTGATACCGACAATACCGGGGAAAGCGCTTCGGCTAGTTACGGTCCGATTGCCATTTGCAGCCGTGAACCACAAAAATAAACTTTCCTAAACCCAGATTTTCAGCAAGAACTGATTTGACTTGACGAACTGATGATGCTATACATTTGAACAATAAATTAATTTTCTCAAACTTATACTTTTCAATATGGATTAACCCCCTAAACCTACAAAACATTCAGGTAGATTTTGCTTATGAAAACGAGGATCTTCCAAAAGCTTTCTCTTGCTAGCATTGTTGCTTTGTTTATACTTTCACTTGCCGGTGCAGGCCATGGTGCGGAATATGTCAGCGTAAAAAATGATGCCGTCAACATTCGCTCAGGACCTAGTACAACCGACAAAGTAGTTTGGCAGGTATTCGAAAGCTTTCCGCTTGAAATTATAGAACGACAAGGCAAATGGCTCAATGTTGTCGACTTTGAAGGCGATAAGGGCTGGATCTACGAAACCCTTGTTACAAGTAAGAAAACCGTCATAGTCAATGTAGAAACAGCCAACATGCGATCAGGCCCAAGCACAAACGATTCGATCATTGCCACGGTAAAGAAAGGTGTTGTCTTTGAGCCTATTGAGATGAAGAACGACTGGATAAAGGTACGATATAAAAATGAACTTACCGGCTGGATGCACAACTCTCTTGTCTGGCCTGCCAATCCTCTTTAAATAGCAAAACCCTCCATCTCTCCATCGCACTAAGCCTGCCATCCTGAAAACCATGCCGGAAAAAGGATTGATGCGTTAAGAGGGATTAATAGGAGAAATCAACCGGTAGGCGGACAATGGATCCTGCCTTGTTCTGAAAAAGCAGATAGCGGTTCTCCAGTCCAAACAGGAAAATATCCCTGGTAATTTCAACATCCTGCCGGCAGTAATTGATTATTTCCTCGATCCTGCCCTCTTTATACCACTGGAGCGCCATCAGGCCGGTGGCTGATTTTTTCACCCCCAGTGTGTGCTCGGCCAGCTTGTCAAGACTCAACCTGTATCCCAGCCTGTTTGTAATAACCTCCATAATGTCCAAAGTCGGCAGCGAGGCGAGGTTGAAAACCGAATAGGCTGAAAGGACCCGGTTGTCGAAGCGCTTGTTATTAAACCCGACTACCAGATCAAAAGTCTGCAAATCACTTATCAGTTCAGAAATATCATTTTCAAGATATGTCTTAAAACTGTCTGACACCGAATCGTAAAGTACCGCGACACTGATACCCATCCTGTCTGCCCGATGCCAGCCACCTACATCTGCAGCTGAACGCTGGGTTTCAACATCAAAAACTCCATAACGGGCCGGAGGTTTCATTGTGGCGATTTTCTTTTCCGGTCCATATGTCCTAAACTCCGATGGTGACGTGACTGTGATTTCCTGCCGGTCTAAAAAAACTGCATTTTTGCTGTTTAATAGTACAGCAAGGATCTCCAGGGCGGATTGCTTGTCTATCGGCCGGTTGCCTGACCCGCATTTCGGGGAGTGAACACAGGAAGGACAACCGATCTCGCAGGGGCAGCCGCCAATTGTTTTTTGTGTCAGATGCAGCAGTTCATCAATCTTTTCAAAGGCCTTGCGGGCCAACCCAACCCCTCCGGGATATCCATCATATATAAAGACAGCAGCATGGGATAGCTGCTCATGAAATGGATGGGCTATGCCGCCGACATCATTGCGGTCACAGAGAACCAGCAGGGGAAAGATTGAAATGGCCGCATGCTCCAGGGCATGGATACCCCCCATAAAATGGTACTGCTCCCGTTCTATCCTTTTCTGCACATTTTCCGGGATCTCTAGCCACAGCCCTTCTGTTTCAAAGACCAGGGGCGGCAGATCCAGTGATTCAGTACTGATCAGTTTCTGTCCAGCAACAAGCCGCCGTTGAAAGCCGGTCACAGTATCGGTAACGCGGAGATACCCGAAGGAAACACGGAAATTGTGCAGATCAGCTGTCTGGTATGTGTTGAGGATTTCCGTGGTCTTGCTGCCCATTGTCCGGGTGAAATAATTGACGTCCTTTCTGACAGCAGTGACCTCACGGCTATGAAGATCAAGTTCCGTAACCAGCCAGGTTTTGCCGCGATGCAGGTAGACCGCACCCTGATGGCATTCCTTAAGGCAGCGCATAAAATCAATCTCACCCAGCGCACTTCCGTCAGTGTTGTTACGGATGACAAGTGTCTGCCCGCTTCCACGTAGATCAACCTCCCGGTGCGGGTATTTCCGGGATCCAAACCAATAGTTTTCATCTGCCGTCAAAAGCAGCGATGCTTCCGCCACAAGCTCGGCAATAATTTCGCGCACAAGCAGATCCTGCACCAGCGGCTCATCTGTTTTTATCGGCTGCTCTGCGGCAGCACAGATGAGATGCCGTCTGACAATCGTTTTGTTTGCAGGGTTTAAGACCGTTGATTCAACCTCACGGCTAAAAAAATCCCCTGGATTGCGCATAAAGTGCTGATCCAGGCTGTCTTCAAGGGCCACAAGGATAATGAGCGATTCATTCTGCTTGCGCCCTACCCTGCCGCCGCGCTGCCAGGTAGTCATCACCGTACCCGGGTAGCCGACAAGAATGCAAATGTCCAGGTCTCCAATATCAATACCCAGTTCGAGGGCGCTGGTGGCTATTACACCCAGGAGTGATCCATCAGAAAGCCTTGCCTCTATCTCTCTCCGTTCTTCAGGCAGATATCCTGCCCGATAGGAAGTAAGCTTACCGGAGAGTTTTCCCAGGCGCTGCTGGGACCAGATGGAAACCAGCTCGGTAAGCTTTCGGGACTGTGTATAGACGATAGTACGTAATCCTCTTTTCAGACTGGACTCAATCAGTAGACTGGCCGCAGTTGCAGCGCTGTCCAAGGGGTTGAGGAAAACAAAGTTACGCTTTGCCCTGGGAGCACCAGAGGTGCTGATAACTGTTGCCTCTTCGCCAAGAAGGTCACGGGCCAGTTCGTCCGGATTTGCCACTGTAGCTGAAGAAAGAATGAATTGTGGCCTGGTGCCGTAATATGCGCATATACGTTTCAACCGTCTCAACACCCAGGCCATGTGGGAGCCGAAAATCCCGCGGTAGGTATGAACTTCATCCAGGATGACATGGCTCAACCGTGCGAAGAAATTACTCCAGCTGGAATGATAGCCAAGCATTGAAAGATGCAGCATGTCCGGGTTGGTTATTAGGATGTTCGGCGGCCGGTCCCGGAGCTTTTTCCGTTGGTGCGCTGTTGTGTCGCCGTCATAAATTGCAGCAAAAGGCCGCATCTTTTCATCAGGCAGCATGGCAGACAGTTCATTGATGGAGCGCAGCTGATCCTGAGCCAGGGCCTTTAAAGGAAACAAGTAAAGAGCCTTAGCATCTGGTGATCGCATTATCTGTTCGAAAACCGGCAGGTTGTAAATCAGGCTCTTGCCGCTGGCAGTCGGTGTTGAGACAATGACACTCTTTCCCATGCGCACGGCATCAGTAGCGCTTACCTGGTGCATGTAGAGGGCATTGATCCCCATTTGCTGCAGAGCACTTTCCAGGGGCCTGGGCCAGTCAACCCTGTTTTTCCCAAAAGTGGCTGGCTGTTCCGCAAGTTCTTCATGGTGCACGACCTGTTGCCCCAAGCGTGGAGAGGATTTAAGTGCTTGAAGATAATCGGCTACAGATCCTTTATTGTCTAACGTATCCATGAGGATATTGGCAAAATATGTAGGTTTCTCAGTAATGATACGTATTTTAAATTGAATCCCGTCAGGATTATATAGTAAGTATAAATATTTTATGTGAATATGTATAAGAAAAACTGGCATTACTCCTGTGAATTATAGCAATTTAAGGACTAACTCATGAAATCCATAGCCACATTGGGTCCAGAGGGGTCATCATCATGGCAGGCCTCCAGGAAGTTTGATCCGGCAGCCGAAATAAGGCTTTTTCCAAACACGCCGTCAGTCATCAATGCTTTTTTGGAAAAACAGACAGATTTTGCCCTGATACCAGTCTATAATACCAGGGAGGGTGAAAGTATTGAGTACTTCCGCATCATGGAAAAACTCAGGACAGCACACTGGATTGACAATGTGGTCCTCCCTATTCATCTTTCACTCGGTGCCATTGACGACTCGCACCCTCTTACCATACTCATCGGCAAAAGCAACAGCTTCAGGCAGTGTGATGAGTACATAACCAACAACTATCCCATGCTGCCGCAGTTGACGATAACGGACCTGCAGCAGGCGATTAACGAAGTCAAGGATCAGGGAAAAACCGATCATGGTTTTGTGGCAACGGAGGAGTTTTTACTGGCAAACGGCCTTGTAATAAGGGAAAGGGAGTTGGCCCCGCATAACCAGACGCGTTTTGCAATCGTCAGCTCGACTGCTACCGATCCAAGCGGTTACGATGCCACTGCCCTGCTCACCCTGCCCCTCAATGACCGGGTCGGCCTCCTTGTCGACATCCTGGGCGAATTTACCCGCCGCGGCATCAACATCATTGATATGCGGACGGAAAGCGACATCAAGACCCAGAAACTCCAGATATACATTGAGGCAGAAGGGCATATAAAGGATAAAAATCTTGCCGATGCAGTAAAATCAATCAGTGAGCATATCATACAGGAGCCCGGTTCCTTCCAGGTCCTGGGCAGTTTTCCACGGGTGGATATGCGCACCAAGCATATATCCTCTTTCGGTTTTATCGGTACAGGGGATATGAGCAAATGGTTCGCCAAACGCCTCGAAAGCGAGGGTTACAAGTCACTGCTTACCGGGCGCACCAGTGATTTGAAACCGGAGGACATGATCCCCCAGGTTGACGTTGTTGTCATCTGTGTGCCCATAAGTGCAACAAAGGCGACTGTTAAAAAATACGGGCCCCTCTTGAAAGACGGGCAAGCTCTCATTATCCTGGCAGGTGTAGCTGAAAATGCCCTGGATGCAGCACTTGCAGAAACCAGGCCTGGTGTCGAAGTAATGCTGGTCCATAATCTCTGGGGCCCACAGGCAAAAACCATGAAGGACAAGAATGCCACCGTGGTACGGACAAATCGAAGCGGACTGCTCTGTAGCGAATTTGAGGCCTTCCTTTACAAGCACGGCGCACTGATCAACCAGGACAGCCCTTCCCAGCATGATCTTTTAATGGGGGTCGGCCAGAAACTGCCAACAATCGTTTCCGTGGCCCTGGCAATGACACTCAAGGATAACCAGATCCCACAGGATGAGATCGGCACCCACTCCACCCTTACTTCCCTTTACGGCATTCTGGCAATGGCCAGGGTACATACTCAGAACCCAAGGACCTATGCCGAGATTATGGCCACTACGGGTGACGGTCGCAAAATTATCAAGAGTTTCTCGGAAAACCTGATCAAGGTCATGGATATGGCTAACGAAGGTAAAATTGACGCACTCTGTTTGATTATAGATGAAAACAGGAAATACCTTACCGATGATTTCCTCAAGGCAAGGATGAAACAGTCGCTCGCTGTTGATGAGACCCTGGGCAAGATCATCCGTTCCTAGTCCCTAGGGCATGTAGTGTTGACTTTTTGTCCATCATGCTTACTCTAATTCTATGGAAAAAGAACCTGAAAAAAAGAAACGCGAACATTCCTTAATTGTTCTCGCAATATTCTTTCTGCTCCTCATTCCTATCCTTATTCTTTTTGGCGGTAAACCTTACAGTTGAAACGTCTATCAGCCATCGCCCCAGGTTGGAGCGGAACAAACCATTTCTACGCCAAAGTAGTTTTCCCCGACTTCTCTGACGTGCTTCCTTTGGAGGATAACAATGCTGAACTCTTGTAAAAAATACCTTGATGAAAAACACTATTGTCCATACTGCAAAGAACAGCTTTCCTGCTGCAGCACTCCACCCATCCATGTCGGCGACGGACTGGGCTGGGGCACTGAGGCCTACTTTGTCTGCCTCAACGACGAATGTTCACTCTTTAAAAAGGGTTGGGAGCATATCGAGATGCAGTTCGGCCACCGGGCCTCTTACCGCTATATGCTCCTGCCGGGCAATACGGAAGGAACTCCCATGATGGTTGGAAGCAAGGATGCCTTCAAGGGCTGCATTATCGATCCTGAAAGCATCAAGCTCCAGGATGAGCGCTATGCCAGGGAAAAAGAAGACGTTGCCAAGCTGGACACCTGCGTGGCTGAAAAAAACCTGGCACCAGTCCTTCACCTGATTCTTGATGACGGGGCTGACCGGAAGAACCGGGAGCAGGCTGTTGATCTTTTACCCGAGCTCAATGACCTTGCCTGCGTTGACCCGATCCGCAGCCATACTTTCAGGGATGATAACCTGGCTCACAGGGTGAACCTGGCAATCAAGCAGCTACTCAAAGCAAATTACAAGAAGGAGTGCCCGGACTGTGCTGAAATAATCAAAGCCCAGGCCAAGAAATGCCAGCACTGCGGCAAGGAATTCAATTAAAAACTTTTTGCAGAAAACGACTAAAATCTTGCTAAAATAAAGACCATCTATTATAAGAGATGCCTTGCTATATGGTGAGCGTAGCTCAGCTGGTGGTAGCACCGGGTTGTGGCCTCGGCGGTCGTGGGTTCAAGTCC
>WOR8_10000192_pt1 | contig 113480 bp, 105 predicted proteins | sample DeeMarSeWOR38_10_FD_19890 | JGI IMG/M metagenome (IMG submission 19890)
AGTCGTCTTGCCATGATCAATGTGGCCTATCGTACCCACGTTTACATGCGGCTTGGTTCGCTCAAACTTCTCCTTCGCCATCTTCTCATCCTCCCATGGTTTTAAATTAATAAACTTTTAGCGAAATTATATTGTTTAATGTAAAACGCATTTAAAATAGTGTCCAGCAAACACGCTTTTTAAACGGTATAATTCTTAGTGGAGCCCACGACCGGAATCGAACCGGTGAACCTCTTCCTTACCAAGGAAGCGCTCTACCGACTGAGCTACGTGGGCAGCCAATAGACGGCAATTTCGCCTGCGGGCGTTGCCGCCAGCACAAACACGGCTTGTTTGGAGCGGGAGACGAGACTCGAACTCGCGACATCCAGCTTGGAAGGCTGAAGCTCTACCAACTGAGCTACTCCCGGAATTTGCAAAATGGAGACTAAATTGGTTCTCCTTAAATAACTGAAATCATATTTTTGCAGGAAGCCATGTAGTACGAATCGATCCCTAATATAAAACCGAAATCTCCTACATACGACTCAGTTAAGGTTGGTGGTGGGGGGAGGATTCGAACCTCCGAAGGCTTCGCCGACAGATTTACAGTCTGTTAATTCCAAAAAACCGTATTGGGACAGGGTATTCAGGCTGCGTTATTCTCTCCAGCACAAAACATCTTCCTGGAGCCAGCGGAGGGGCTCGAACCCCCGACCTACTGATTACAAATCAGTTGCTCTACCAGCTGAGCTACGCTGGCCTAACAACTTAACCCTCTAATTTTATTTTAAAAATTTTTGAAAAAAGACAGGAAAATATGCCGCACTTAAAACTATTCTTTTTAGTTTTATTTTTTAAAAATATCAAGGTGAGTTATATATAGTTATTATTATTTATTAACGATTATAAGAAAATATTAATGAATTTATTCTTTTTTCTTCTATTTTCTTCTATTATTAAATATTTTCTTTTATTTTAGAGTTAAAACCCCTAACTTTTGGCAACCCCCCAGAACCCGGCGGCGCGATTTAAAATGTTAAACAACCCAACTTTTTGCAGCGACTATATTTCCTATTTAAAAACAAATGTAGTAAACTATGATTCTATAACTAATTATTAGTGTTTTCAAGCATTTTCCTTTCAAATCGTGAAAAAAGCCACTCATTCCGAGCGCTTTAACCCAAAGTGCGCACCCCTTCCGCGGGCAGTGCCACTTCCGGCGGTTCTTTTTGGTTAAGTTTTTATTAAAATTGACGATATTGAAATACGTCAGCGGACGCAAACCAAAGAGTTAACCCGGTCCTATCGATTTGGATTGACAAATCAAAGATTTTATAGAATCAATTTGAGCCGTCCTGCCTGCTCGGGGCATTAAGCATGTATTCAATATAGAAGCAACTGTTTTTTAATCACTATTTTTTAAAAGTAAAGACCGAAGATTTTTGTGCATCTTAATTTTACTAACTCAAAGAATAATGGTATATAATAGAAAAAATTCGATAATGGGGATTGAACTGATGAACTTACGCTTCACTTTTCTTCTGTGCGTGTGGTTTTTTATTATTGGCTGCGGACATTTAATTCAAAATCCGTTTTTATCCCAAGATGAGAGTGCTCAGACAGGCGAATCCTCAGCGACTGAGCATGTTCAACCCGCCCAGAACACCGATTTTAGCGAACCGGATAGTGATCAAGCAGACGCATTGGATACCAACGATCCGATTCAGGAAGAAGTTGAACTTGAACCGATCGAGCCCAGTGCGACAATCGCAAATGAAAATAATGAACCGCCTGCCGAAAAGAACACGCCGCTTGCAAAAGACGCGCAAACTCTATTGGATGAAGCCCTTGATTGGTGCCAGGTATCCCAGGATTTCTGGCAGAACGGCGAGCTTGAGAACGCACTGGAAGCTTTAGATCAGGCTTACGCCCTGATTTTAACAGCCGATACATCCGATCACACCAAATTGATCCAGCAAAAAGAAGACCTGCGCTTTATGATATCAAAGCGCATCCTGGAAATTTATGCCTCGCGCAATATCGTTGTAAACGGGAGCCACAATGCAATTCCGAGGATAATGAACAAACACGTCCAGGCTGAAATTAATCGCTTTACAATTGGCAGTGAAAGACGTTTTTTCATCGACGCATACAAACGTTCGGGAAGATACCGACCGTACATCGTGCCGGCCTTAAAAGAAGCCGGTCTTCCGGAAGACCTGTCCTGGTTGCCGCTAATCGAAAGCGGTTTTAAAGTTAAGGCCCTTTCGCGGTCCAGGGCTTTAGGCTTATGGCAATTTATCCCTTCCACCGGTTACAAGTTCGGGCTCAAACGGGATAAACTGATCGATGAGCGCATGGATCCCATGAAATCCACCCGTGCCGCTATCGATTATTTGAAGGAACTGCATGCGATTTTCGGTGACTGGACAACTGTTTTGGCCGCTTACAACTGCGGAGAAGGAAGGGTCCTCAATGTCATCCGTCGCCAGAATGTCAATTATCTGGACAACTTCTGGGATCTTTACGAACGCTTGCCCCGTGAGACTGCACGTTATGTTCCCAGGTTTCTGGCCACCCTTCATATCTTGGATCAGCCGGAAAAGTACGGCTTAAATCTGGCCGAAGTTGATATGCCGCTACAGCATGAAACGGTAACAATTTCCAAGCAGGTGCATTTAAAAGATGTGGCAAAATCAATCGGGGTTGAGGTGGAAGCGCTGAGCGAATTGAACCCGGAATTGCGTTACAAAATCAGCCCGGAGGACAGCTACCCGCTCAAAGTTCCCGTGTACAAAAGTGACGTCCTGATGGCCAAACTGGATCAGATACCGGTTTCTTCACCACCGACACGCGCATATGTTTATCATCGTGTACGTTCCGGCGAAAGCCTCTCGCTCATTGCCAAAAAATATCGAAGCAGCGTTGCCCGGATCATGCGGGCAAATAATTTGCGCCGTTCCAATTATATCGTTGCCGGCCGATTGCTCAAAATACCGCAAAGAGGCTATCGCTATCAGCCCCCTAAAATTTCCAAACCCAAAAACGGCCGCAGGGTGGTCCATGTGGTCCAAAAAGGCGACTCGCTCTGGACCATCGCCAAACAATATGGGACCACGACCAAAAATATCCAGAATCTGAACCATCTTAGACGAACCGATCTGCACAAGGGCCAGATCTTGACCATATTTGAAGGCAAACCCTTATCGCCGAAAATCGAAGGCCTCAGCACCTATGAGGTAAAACGCGGGGACAGTCCCTTTTTGATTGCGAAACGGCACAACATGGCCCTGAAACGCTTTCTGGACTTAAATCAATTGTGGTCGAGTGATACGATATATCCCGGCCAGATGGTGTATGTCGAGTAGAAGTGATTTCAAAACCCCATCTAAGGCTCCCGCCTGCGGCGGGACTGCGCTTCCCCGATCGGCCTGACGCTTGATGCATACCCTAATTTTTTTTTAGATCAGATATGTAATCCCGCTTCAGCGGGACCCTTGAACCTGATCTGAGGTTTTGAAACCACTTCTGGGCATCGAATCGATCATAAAACACGCTAAATATATTTTACAGCGATCTTAACAGTTGATCTTTTTCTTTTGGGGCCAGATACCTCCAGCGACCCGGGGGCAAATCTGCCAGTTTGATATTTGCAATCCGGACCCTTTTTAAATCTACAACCTGGTTTCCCACTTTCCGCACCATCCGTCTGATTTGTCTATTTTTGCCTTCCTGTAAAACGATCCGGAATTGTCGGGAAGAAATCCGTTTAACCCGTGCCGGCCGCGTTTTGGTATCCATCATGGGCAAACCCGCAGCCAGTTTCCGAAGCGCAGCCGGCGGCAGCGGTTTTGCGACCCTCACTTCGTATTCCTTCTGGTGATCAAAAGATGGATGGGTTAACCGGTAATGCAGATATCCGTCATTGGTCAACAGCAGCAGCCCGGTTGAATCCTTATCCAGCCTTCCAACCGGGTAGACCCGCTCGGGAATATCCAACAGGTCCAGCACGATCTTTTCATCCTTATGAAAACAGCTTGAAACATAGCCTTTGGGCTTGTTTAAGGCGATGTAGATTAGCGCAACATCGGCGCGAACGGGCTTACCGTCGACTTCAACGGCGTCTCTGTCCGGATCCACTTTTGTGCCGAGCGTATCTATGGTTTTTCCGTTGACCCTCACCCGCCCCGCTCGAATAAACGCCTCTCCTTTCCGGCGTGAGCACACCCCGGCAGCAGAAAGATATTTTTGCAACCGCATCTCAGCCATAATCAATCTAAATCAATGTATTTGGGCTATTTGTTTATCTCGTAAAATTGCCTTTAAGCCCTTAGGTAGGGCTTAGAAGCAATTTTTAGGAGCGGTAGGAGGCATTGATCTTGACATAGTCGATGGAAAAATCACAGGTAAATACCGAAGCCTTCCCCGCACCGGCTTTTAAGTCGATCGTAAGCGTATACTCCGGCTGTTTGAGAATTTGGGTGGCTGCGGCTTCTGCTCTTTTTCCACAACCCAGGCCGCTTTTGACCATCAACACATCTGCAAAATACACATCCATGGTGCCGGGTCCAATCGGCACTCCGGCCCTGCCGGCGGCCGCAAGAATTCTTCCCCAGTTGGCATCTTCTCCGAATAAGGCGGTTTTCAACAGGTTGGAATGCGCAATGGTATCGGCAATTCGATATGCATCGGCATCTGATTGGGCGCCTTTTACCGCAATCTCGACCAGCTTGGTGGCGCCTTCTGCATCCTTGATAAGCCGTTTGCCCAACGACAACAATACCTCATCAAGAACGGGTTGAAATTGCCTGCATTGAGCCTCGCTGTTTATTACGGCCCCGGACAGGCCGTTTGCCAGCAACAGGCCCGTATCGTTGGTACTGGTATCTCCGTCTACCGTAATTCGGTTTAACGTGTGTTCTACGGACTTCAACAGCATCCCTTGAAGTAGATCTGACGGGCATGCGACATCGGTCATCACAAAACAGAGCAGCGTGGCCATATCCGGGCGGATCATTCCGGCCCCCTTGGCAACACCGGTTACCGTAAATGCGTTCCCGTCCAGTTTTCCGTTTTCGCTGACAACTTTAGGCACCGTATCGGTGGTCATGATAGCCTCGGCAAAATCAGATATCCGATCCGACTCCAGCCGAGCGACAAGATCCGGGAGCGCGTTTTGAATTTTTTCAACCGAGAGTGGTTCGCCGATAACACCGGTGGACGCCACCAGCACGTTTTCTTCCGGCAAACCAAGTTTTTCAGCAGTCCATCGCGCCATTAAAATGGCATCCTGCATCCCTTTTTCTCCCGTGCAGCAGTTGGCGTTGCCGCTGTTGGCAATAACTGCCTGACATGTGCCTGAAATAATGCGTTGCATATCCAGGAGAACGGGTGCGGCTTTGACTTCATTGCGTGTAAATACACCGGCGACTTCAGCAGGCGTTTCGGAATAAATCAGTCCGAGGTCCTTTTGACCATTCTTTTTTAATCCTGAAGCAACGCCGGCATACTTAAAACCCTGGCACATATATTCCTCTCCACGTATTGTTAGAACTCATCTCAAAAATAGAATTTTGGTTCAAGATCGCGGCGAAGCCGAGTTTCCCCGCATCGCGGGATTTCCCGTCTGATCAAATCCTCACTGCGGATCACAAACCGGAGGCATACTGTTGTATGTTGAGGATTTGAAACGCGGCACCAATCCCGCCGAAAAAGGCGGGAGGCCAAAAGACATTTTTGAGATGGGTTCCAGTTTTCGGTTTAAACCTTTGCCGTCAACTGGTCGTCAATCATATATAAAAAAAAGGGGGTTGTCCATATAGTAATATCGCCGACAAAAACGCTACAAAGATAATTTAGTATATTTAAGTCGAGTCAGTATTTGAGTGGCAGTCTCTCGGTTTAAAGGTTCAACGTTCAACGGTTCAGAGGTCAGATGACAGAAGACAGAAGACAGAGGTCAGATGACAGAAGACAGAAATATTCTGCCCCTTTTCTTCTGTCCTCTGTTTTCTGTATCTTACTTACATTTGACAGCCTGATATCTTTTCGCTATGTGTAACTGCGCCGCAAGGTAAGCGGCCGGCGCTTTGCGGCAAGCCGCCTATCCGGCTGGCGGCTCGACGATCTTGAAAAAGCGTGCCGCATGTTCCCCTGTGACAGGTTATAAAAAGATGGTTTTAAACAGTCTTTTTCCAATATTTGTACTGCTATTGGCAGGCCATATGCTCAAGCGCCTCGGCCTCACCCACGATGCTTTTTTAAAAACAGCAGATAAGCTTATATACTATATCTTTTTTCCCGTCTTACTTTTTTGGAAAATCGGTGGCGCCGCATCGGATCTTATCGGAGAACCCGGTCTTTACAAGGCTGCCATCTGCGCCGTGGGCAGCATTTATGTATTAAGCAGTCTATACATCAAATTTTTTAAGGTACCCGCATATCAGGCCGGTTCCTTCTCACAGAGCTGTTATCGCTTTAATACCTACATCGGCATGGCGGTTATTCTCAATGCGTTGGGAGAAAACGGTGCCCGCCAGTTCAGTATCCTAATCGGTTTGATCATTCCTATCATCAATGTTCTAGCGGTCGGAATTTTATCCTGGTATTCAGAAAAAAAAGTATCTTTCCCGCAACGGGTGGCGTTAACCGCCAAAGCACTGATTTCCAATCCATTGATCATCGCCTGCGTCGCCGGCATGGTATATTGGAAACTTATTGGCGGCTTTCCGGTATTCATCGACAACACCTTTCGTCTGGCTTCATTCGTTACCCTGCCCTTAGCCCTTTTATCCATCGGGGGGACGCTAACGCTGGACGGCATGAGAAATCATTTTAAATTGTCCCTGGTTGCCAGCGTATTCAAATTGGTTCTTCTACCGCTGGCCGGATATCTGTTTTTAAATGCGTTTGATGCAACCGGGATTTCTTTCAAAGTCGGCATGATCTATTTCGCATTGCCAACCTCAACGGCATTATACATTTTATCTTCCCAACTTAGCAGTGATATCCAACTGGCATCATCAGCAATCGCACTTTCAACGCTATTGTCGTTTATTTCATTATCGGTGGCGCTGTTGATCTAAGGGACATAAAATGCGGAACAAGACCTAATCTTCATGGCCAGAAACTTTAAACTGATTATCGAATACGACGGCAGCCGGTATCATGGCTGGCAGCGTCAAAAAAATGAACCGAGCATTCAGGGGGAAATTGAAAACGCTCTGGAAAGGATGACTGCCCAACGCGTGACGGTTATCGGTTCGGGGCGCACCGATGCGGGGGTCCATGCCGAAGGCCAGGTCGCCAATTTTAAATGTGACACCCGGCTGAAACCGGAAGCGGTGATGAACGGACTCAACAGCTTATTGGCTGAAGACATTAAAATTAAGGTTTGCGAACAGGTGGACGCATCCTTTCATGCCCGTTATGACGCCAAGAGCAAAGTTTATCGGTACAGAATTCTGAACCGCCCGACACCGGCTGCAATCGGCCGACAGTATCAATGGTTTATTGGCAGAGCCCTGGATCGGGAGGCCATGCAAAAAGCCATTGCGCACATCATCGGCCGTCATGACTTCAAAGCGTTTGAAGGCAGCGGCAGCCCCAGACAGAGTTCAACCCGTCAGGTCTATTCAGCTGACCTTTTCGCGCATGAAGGCGGGTTATTAATTTTTCATGTCGAAGCCGATGGGTTTTTACGATACATGGTCCGCAATATCGTCGGAACTTTGGTGGATGTCGGCCTCCAAAAGCGGACGCCGCACGACTTTAAACAAATCCTCGACAGCAAGGATCGCGCTCAGGCCAGCGCAACGGCCCCGGCACAGGGGCTCACCCTGATCAGGGTCAACTACTAGTGTAGCGTCACGCATGCAATTTACATAATCTGCTATCTTAGAGTCCGGCCTCTGGCTGCTGGCTTCTTGCTCCTGGCAGAGACATAGACAAGCAGCCAGAAGCCAGATGCCAGCAGCCGGTGACTATCAGCCAGCAACCAAAAGCCGGAAGCCAGAGGCCCGGTGCCAGGATTTAGTGAATTCAGGGTTGATGAGGCCAGCAACCGATGGTATAGAGGCGGCGGTTGAATTTAGAGCGAGTTGGTGTAAATTAACTACCCAAAAAAGGAATTGAGTAAATGATCGACTTTAGACAACTAAGCGGACAGGAACGCCGTGAGATGAAAGCGCAGTTGATAGAGCGCTATCGTGAATTTCAGGAACGCCAGATTACACTGGACATGACCCGCGGAAAGCCGTGCCCCGAACAGCTGGATCTTTCCCTGGGAATGCTGGAAGGCGATACCGGCAAGGCCTACCGAACAAAAGAAGGACTGGATTGCCGCAATTATGGCGGGCTCGATGGCATCCCGGCGGCCAAAAAGTTGTTTTCCGCGTATATGGGAGTGGAACCGGCGGAACTGATCCTTGGTGGAAATTCAAGCCTCAATATGATGCACGATACAATTTTGCGCGCCCTTGTAAAAGGGGTGATGGCGGGTGCCTCCCCCTGGAGCCAACTTTCGAAGGTTAAGTTTCTGTGCCCGAGCCCCGGTTACGACCGCCATTTTTTTATTTGCGAATTTCTCGGCATCGAAATGATCCCGATAGACATGTTAGACGACGGACCCGATATGGACCAAATTGAAGACCGGGTTGCCGGCGACGAGCTGATCAAGGGAATCTGGTGCGTTCCGAAGCACAGCAATCCGGGCGGAGTGATCTATTCCGATGAGACCGTCGACCGCCTGGCCACCCTGAAGGCCAAAGCAGATGATTTTCGAATCTTTTGGGATAACGCCTATGCCGTTCATCATCTGGTGGACAATCCTCCCCCCTTAAAAAACATTCTGGCAGCCTGCCGGCAGGCCGGCAACCCGGATCGCGTTTTATTGTTCGGATCCACATCAAAGATCTCTTTTGCCGGCGCCGGTTTGGCGATCATGGCCGGAAGTCAAACAAATATAGAATGGGTAAAAAGCCAGATGGCCTTTCAAACCATCGGCCCGGACAAATTGAATCAGCTCCGTCATGTACTTTTTTTTAAAAATCTGGACGGAATCGAAGCGCATATGAAAAAACACGCCGCAATTTTAAAGCCGAAGTTTGAGGCCGTCCAGAACATTCTGAATGCGGAATTGAACGGCAAAAATATCGCCAGCTGGAGCAAGCCGCAGGGGGGCTACTTTGTAAGTATTGACACCCTTAAAGGCTGTGCCACCGCTGTGGTGAAAATGGCCGCCGATGCCGGTGTTAAGCTAACTCCGGCCGGCTCAACTTATCCCTATAAAAATGATCCGGCGGATCGAAATATACGAATCGCTCCGTCTTTTCCGCCATTGGAAGATATTCAGGCGGCCATGGAACTCGTCGCCATCTGCATCCAAATCGTCAGCATTGATAAGTACTCAAAATAAAAAAACCCCGCCCTTTAAGGGACGGGGTTTTCTTGGGCAAGATAAACCTGCTTATCTGCTCTTTCGTTTGGATGCTTTTAAGGGATTGATTTTTGTTTTGGCTTTGGTAGATTCAACCGCCACATGGGTGGCCAAGTTGCAATTCCCGTTTTTCCATTTAAGGGAAGGATCCGGACAGGCGGTGCAGTACCACCCGGACGAAAGCTTGGTGCCGCGATTACAGCCATTGCAATGCTCGACAACCTGATGACAAATTCCGCCATTGTAGGAGCATCCTTTTGTGGTCATAAAAGTACACGCCGTGCCCTTTTTAATCGTTGCGCAATTCATTGGAATCACCCCCTTCCAGCGCTAAGTTATGAAGAAAACAAAAAATATGCGGTCAAACGTGGGCAATATTTATGCCAGTTTAAACTATCCAAGAAAAAAAGTTGCCGGAATATAATGGGGCTTAGATGGGTTGTCAATAAAAATTTGAAAAAAAATTGAACCAATTGTGTTAATATAGCTAATAATGCCGGAATTAGAGTTTCAGTGATCATGTGTCAGTGTTTTAGTCGTTATTGATTGCTGGCTGCTGGTCACTGCTCACTTATTCCTCGCTGCTTGTCTCTGGCTCAGCCAATAGCCAGTAACCAGAGGCTTGACACCTGAAACATGAAACCTTGCTCTTCAATTTACTTACAGCATGCAAAAATTCTAAATATTTGATTTAATCAGAGGAAATTATGGAAACGATATCTGTCATTACAGAAATACCGACGTTGGGTGACGCCAAAATACCTTCCCCGGTTCAAAACCGGGCCAAGGGTGCGAACCGCATCACATTTGTATCAGATAATGAACGCGTTGTAATCGATGTCAGGGCGCAAAGCCTTGTCCAGCAGGTCCAGAAAGGACAGGCACCGTCATGCTTTCAACTGGCCGGTCCCAGAAGCACTATTTTTTTTGACCCAAGCAAACTGCGCTGTGCCCTGGTGACCTGCGGTGGGTTATGCCCCGGATTAAACGATATTATCCGTTCGGTGGTCTTAGAGCTCCACTGGGGTTATGGTGTTCGCAATATCTATGGAATCCGATATGGACTGCAGGGATTTATTCCCAAATTCGGCCATGATGTCATCGACCTTGCCCCGGAATACGTCTCCAACATCCATGAAAGAGGGGGATCCATTCTGGGATCCTCAAGGGGCCCGCAGGATATCGAGGAAATTGTCGATTGTTTAGAACGAATGAATGTTGGTATCTTATTTATGATTGGGGGAGACGGAACCCTGATGGGCGCAACCCGGATTGCGGACGCGATCCTGGAACGAAACCTGAAAATCAGCGTGGTCGGGGTTCCCAAAACGATCGACAATGACATCTATATGGTATCGCGCTCATTTGGTTTCGATACCGCCGTAGATGTCGCCACCCGTGCCATTACAAGCGCACATAATGAAGCTGAGGGCTATCCCAACGGGATCGGCCTTTTAAAGCTGATGGGCCGCCATTCCGGATTTATTTCGGCAACGGCCGCTCTGGCCCAACAGGATGTTAATTTTGTGTTAATCCCTGAGGTCGATTTCGATCTGACCGGGCCAAATGGTCTGCTGACCGCTTTGGAAGCGCGCCTGGCAGACCGAGGACATGCGGTCATTGTTGTGGCGGAAGGCGCAGGGCAAAAATTCTTTGAAGGTGCTCAGACCGAACGAGATGCCTCCGGCAACATTAAGCTGAAGGACATTGGCCTGTATCTGAAAGAGGCCATCAAGTCTTATTTCGATGCTAAGGGAATTGATATTTCCATAAAATATATCGATCCAAGTTATATGATCAGAAGTTTGCCGGCAAATGCCAACGATCGCGTATTCTGTAATTTTCTGGGCCGCAATGCCGTCCATGCCGGCATGGCCGGCAAAACAAACCTGCTCATCGGGCATTGGAACAACAATTTTGTCCATGTACCGATGAAGACGGTCGCCGGGCAGCGCAAGCAAATGGATCCCAAAGGCATGCTATGGCGCAGCGCACTGGAAGCCACCGGCCAGGGATCCCTCAGAAATGATTAGGATTGGTATTTGGTGCTTGGTGTTCAGAGCGTCGCACCAAAGACGTACGGTTGCTGAAATAAGGTGTGCCAAACACAAAATACTAAATACCAAACACTAAATACTAAACACACCTTATCACTGTTCCAACTCCACGAACCGCCTTCCCTTGACCTTCAAAAGGTAAAGCTTTTTTTGCGCATCTCCATTCTCATCAAAATAGGTCGGTCCGGTGATACCTGAAAAATCAGCGATATTTAGAAGCGCATTTTTCAGCTCGCTTTTAAACCGAAGGTCGGGTTGAATAAGCACGTTGAATAGCATCATGGCCGAATCGTAGACAATGGCCTCGATAAATCCGGGTTGCTCCTCATAAGTATCTTCAAATGTTTTGACAAAATCTTGAACCGCGGGTGCCGCGCTTCCGGCAAAAAAGCCGTCAGGCATAATGGCGCCTTGAACGTATTGAGGCGCCATTCTAATCAAGGCATTCGAATGCCATAGATTCGTACCGAGTAGATACACATCTTTGATATCGTAAAAGGCCAGCTGGGGAATAATCAGACCGGCTATCTTGGGCGAGTCCGGTATGAATATGGCATCAAAATCAACAATTGCTTCCGGCTCTTCTTCCTCCTCATTTCTGTAAGCCTGATCTTCATCCCTGCCATCCTGGTTAAAGGTCAGGTCGGAATCCGCCTGTGATTCCTGCGCACCGTCAACTTCGTCTTCAGCGCCCAGCTCAGCAAGTTCTTTTAAATCCTCGGGAATTGGATAGTACATTCCGACAAGCTTTTTAATGGGATCAGCGAAATCCGTATGCTCGGGATTGTAAGCTTCAAGGCCGACGACTTTGCCCCCATTCTCAATTAAACGATCCCAGAACAGGTTCATGAATGTGATACCGTAATTTTCATCCGGATAAAGAATAGCAAAACGATTCAAACCGAGTGATGCGGTGGTGTAATCGGCAATGGCGTTCACCTGCATTTGAGGGGTAATAAAATTCCTAAAAACATAATCGCCGATAGAGGTGATGTTATCTTTCTGGGTTAATGTTATGATCGGAATTTTATGTTTCTGAGCCTCAGCGGCGGCGACCTCTGCGGTAACAATGGGCCCGATTATGGAAGCGACCTTCTCGTCAATCAATTCCTGCATTGCCGCGCGGGTCTGATCGGGATTGCCGCCTGAATCTTTAACGATGATATTCATTTGAGGCCCGCTGGTTGTGGCGCTAAACCGATCCAAAGCAAGTTCGATTCCTTTCAAAGCCCGATAACCTACGGCCTGATACGGACCGCTGAGCGGCAGCAGGCAACCGATGGTATAGCGGTTAAACAGCGCGCTTTCTTTGATCTGTCTGAGCAGATCTTCAGCCCAGGGTGCATTCTCATGTTCGGGGAATTGATCCAAAAAATTTTCCAGGGCCATCAGGGCGTCATCATATTTTTCCTCCAGGGCGTAGGTCAGTCCCAGCTGAAACATGAGGTACGCCCGGGGCCCTTCCGCATCCATTTCATCTATCAGCCTCAATACTTTTTCCGAATCCAGCTGGGCAATGGAAGCCTTAATTTTTTGTGTTATGGACTCATATTCAAATTCAGTGGCCCGCTGCTGGGCTTCCAAATAATATTTGAGGGCATCTGTCGGCGATCCCAAAGCCATATAGGCATCACCCACAACGGCATAGGTCTGGAATACGTAAAACTCCGAATCGACGCTCCTTAAAACATCGGCGGCCCGTTCAATAACTTCCGGATAATTGGCCTCTTGATAATAGGCATACAGTATCCCAACCTGGGCATCCGGATTAAACGAACTCCTGGGATACTCTGAGATCAGGCGCCTATAAGCCCAGCGCGCTTCATCATATTTCTCCAAGATCAAATTGATTTTTGCGATCTTCATTAACGCCGCCGGCGCTAAAGTTCTCTCCGGGTATTGATCCACATAACTGCTATAGGCATCCAGGGCTTCGGGATAGTAATGGGCCGCAAACATTTCTTCCGCAGCCATAAAAAGATCATCTTCGGCGCCAACGCTAGGCGGTTGGGTGGGGACAGGTGGCTTCGGCACGCATGCGCCCAAAACCAAAACAAAATACAATAAAATCGTAAAGCGGTTTGCATTCATAGATCGTAGCTGTATTCCTAAATGTTGACAATAACTCCAGGTGGAAGTTATTCGTTATTTGTTATTCGTAAACTAAGTATAAAACTAACTGTTATATACCATTAATCAAAAAAATATAAAATTCTAATAACCATTAACAAATAACCATTAACCCCTAATTGAGCATTTTTTTGCTCAATTAGGGTCCTAGTCATCCCGATACCTTCGCTGAATGGCGCGAAGGACATTCAGACTGGAAAAAAATATTTCGACCAGTTCCGGATCAAAATGACGGCCGGACTCTTCTTCGATATTGGCAAGCACTTCGGATTCATCCCAGGCTTGCTTGTACACCCGTGCGGATGAAAGTGCATCGTACACATCCGCCAGTGCGACAATCCGCCCGTAAAGTGGGATCTCATCTGTTTTTTTCCCGGTCGGCCGACCTTCGGCTTGCTCAAACCCTTGCAGCACTGCACCGGTTTGGACATCTATGTGGCCGGGATAACCTGCTCCGTCCCAGCGTTCATGGTGGTTTAACGCAACCTGACCGGCGGCCTCATCAAAATCCGATTGAAGATCTGAAAACAACCGAGCTCCCATCACCGTATGCTGTTTCATGGTTTCATATTCTTCTGCATTAAAGCGGCTGGGCTTTTTGAGGATCAGATCCGAAATCGCAATTTTACCGACATCATGGAGCATCGCCGCCATCCGCAGGACATCACGATTTTTATCGACCTCCTTTTGATTTAAATTCCGCTTTCTGGCCCACTTTTCATATAGTTCCACCGCATAGCCGCCGACACGGTTTACATGAGCACCGGTTTCTTTAGGATCACGCATCTCTGCCATCCGAATCATTCGCAACAAAATAGCACGCGTCATTTGAGCGCGTTCCAGCGCAACCGCTGCGATGCTGGCGAAGTGGAGCATTATCTTCTCATCATTTTGAGAAAAGGCAACCACGTTTTTGGCCTTATCTTCGGCATTAATAATTTGAAGAATGCCGATGATATCTTTCTTATGATTTTCGAGCGGAATCGTTAAAACCGATCGGGTGGTATAGCGCGTTTTTTTATCAAATCCCTTGCCGAAATGGTACGGGCAGGCGGGGTCGATCGCGTAAACGTCCGGCAAATTAAGCGGTTTGCCTGTAGCAGCTACGTAGCCGGCAATGCTTTCTTCATTTATCGGTATGTGAAAAGTGGAATAGATAAGTTTTTCCCCGTCTGCAAGGCGCTGTTGCAGGGTGTCATTTTGGGTATAGGTGAAGTGGAGCATGTCTTTTTCCCGGATGTAAATGGAGCCGGCATCCGCATTGACAAAACGGCGTGCCTCGGTAAGAATTCTTTCCATCAGAATATCCAGGTCCTGGACCCTGTTGAGATCAATTCCCAGCGTCGCCAAGGTATCCAGTTTATCCTTTTCGCTTAACATAGCGGCTCCCTTTCTGTAAGGCGGGTTGACTCCATGTCGGGTTGAAACGATAATTCAATTCAAAAAAGACAAACGTATCATAGAATCCATCTCAAAAGTAGGATTTTGGTCCAAGATTCCGTCTTCGCCTAAAAGCTGCGACGGGACACGCGCGGCGGAGCCGAGTTTCCCCGCAATGCGGGATTTCCCATCTGATCAAATCCTCACCGTGGGTCACATACCGGAGGTGCGCCTGAGGCGGATTGAGGATTTGAAAGGCGGCACCGATCCCGCCGAAAAAGGCGGGAGACCAAAAGACATTTTTGAGATGGGTTTTAATAATATATAACCAGCGCCGATACAATATGAAAACGAAAACCGGATGAAAAAAGAATTAAAATTGCTTTAAAGTAAATCTCATTTTGGTCGAAATTTACATCAGAACCGATTTAAAGCGATCAGATTTCGAAATTAAAGGATGTAAGCTTGTATTCCTAAATTTGCAATTGGCTGATATATGTGATAAATATTTATAATATCACCAAAAAACTATTTTCATGGCTAAGATTCACTGCCGGGGAGAATCCATCAATGAAGTATTTGAAAATCTTTGTATTGACCTGCTTTCTTTTTTTCTCGGGTAGCGCCGCTGCTGAATTCTATAAGTATACCGATGAAGACGGAAATATCCGGTTCACCGATGATATTAATCTGGTACCGGAGGAACAGCGTTCCAAGATCCGCAGTTACGAAGAATCGCAATCTGAAGAGGCTCCCGAGCAAGAAGTAAGCCAGGAAAGTCAAGAAGAATCAGAACAACAGTCAAATTTTCCAGATCTGTCAGAGGGTGAACCCGAAGAAGGTAGCCTTGATGAGCTAAAAAGCCGTATCGATGCAATCGAGCAGGAAATCGGTCAAGAGTATACCGACCTGTTGAAAGAAAAGGAGCGGCTGACCGAAGATCGAAAAAAGATAAAAACCAAAGAGCAGGTCGCTGAATACAACAAGCGAATTGAAAGCTACAATAAACGGGGCGAAGACTTCTTGAAAAAACAAAAGGAACGTGATGCCCTGGTTGATGATTTTAATGCCCGCGTCACCAAAAGGAATACTAAAAATCAAGACCAATAAAACCACAATTCTTGAACCACCGTCCTATTGACCTCTATCCGGGTTATTTTCGGCTTAATCCTCCCCTACCCGTGTCGTTCCCTGAAAAGCCCGATTGCGATCTTTAAACAAATTTAATTATTTGGTATTTAAACAAATTTTTACTTGACAGAATGCTGTTTTTTTCCCTATTCTCTTGTTACCAATTAAAAATATGGCTTAATCATACGAAAAATATGTTGTTTACAGATCCATTTGGCTCTGTTTAACAAACCGTGGGTCAAAATGGCTATTTCTGCAAATTACAATCTGATCCCCTACCCCGACCATAATTATCAGGTTCTACCATATGTTCACGATAATTTGGTTGCACATCAGGATCGTAGACAGGAGTCTATTGAACCCCGTAAGCTATTACGGCGGCCTCCCCCGGTTACGAAAGCCGAAACCATCCATTTTGATCTTCGCGGCAATAGCTACGATGCCACCTATTGTTTGCGATATTCCAATGCCGATCAGGTAGGTCATCTGGTCGACGTCTATGCATGATCTGATACCAATCTCCGCTGCATCAGCGCTTTTCTTTTTTTATTCGCCACTCTATAATCAAAATAGAAATTTAGGAAACGAAATTCTGATGGATTAATTTCTTACATAAGGAGAAAGAGTCATGCCGGAAAAAGTTCCTGGAGTTGGAAAAACAAACCACTTCGATAATGCGCTTCAAATTGGTCGTCCCCCCAATATTGTTGCGCTTTTCCCGAATTCCAAAGCCTTGATTGTTAGTGGGAAATTTATCGACCGGGCGATGCTGGCCAAGGGCAGCACAATTGCCATGGCCGCCAACGGTAGAAACAGCTTTGTAATCCGGGGCGTCCTGAGAGCCGCTCAAAGAGCCAATGCCGCCCTGATTATCGAAATTGCAAAGTCAGAGGGTGGCGCCAATGCCTACTGTGCGGTTAATTACTGGAATATTGCCCGAATTGTTGATGCGGCCTGCAACGAATTAGAGATTACCATCCCAGTGGCCATTCATGCCGATCACTACGGTATTAAAAACGATACCGACGTGGAAGCTGCCAGAGTGGAAATTCCAACCCTGTTCGAGGCCGGTATCACTTCCATGGCCATAGATGCATCTCATATGGCGGATGATAAAAACCTATTGGCCAGCATTGAACTAAATAAGTATGTCCCCAAATGGGCGGGGCTCGAAACTGAAGTTGGTGAAATTAAAGGAAAAGAGGGACTTTCGACCGTTGAAGAAGCCTTATTTCTCATCCGCGGCTTAAACGCCCACGACATTTTTCCGGATTGGATTGCATTAAACAACGGCACCACCCATGGCATTGAAGCCAGTGGCCAGGGGATACAGGTCGCCTTAACGAGCCGAATTCATAAAGCCTTAGCTGATTATCACGTTTCCGGAGCGCAGCACGGAACTTCCGGCAACAATTCAGACCGGCTGCGAGAAATTGCCGCCAAGACCCGTACGACAAAAGCCAACGTCGCAACAGCTCTGCAAATGATTTCATGGGGGCTGGAAGTAAACGATTATGGGAATGCCATTCTCGACGATGATGGTAACTTCAAAAAAGTCAAGGACGCAGGGGTCACCGAGCAGCTGTGGTCTGAAATGGTGGACTTCGCCGAAGCACATGGATATAAGGGCGGCAATTATAAAAAGCTAAATCTGCCTTTTGAAAATAAGCTGCTCGGACAACCTCGGGAGATTCGCGACCGCATGATAAGCCGCGTTGAGGATTTTGCATATAACATGCTGGTCAATGTTTTTAATGCTGAAAACACGGCACCGCTGGTAATCGAAGCCATCCTTGATACCGGATCTTACGAAACGGGCCCCAAGGCAGGGCGGACAGAAGACCCTAAAGAATGGACGCCGGAGCAAATTCAAAAAAAAGCTGCGGAAATAGAAAGTGATAAGGGCCCGGCCGGTGATTTCGATGATTAAGTGAAAAATACAGAGGACAGAGATCAGAAAACAGATGACAGATCAGAAAAAAAGAAGACTGTTTTCTGTCTTCTGTCCTCTGTCCTCTGTTATCTGACACCTAAAATAAAATCATGTTCTGCAATTTGCCTGCTGGACGCTGAACAAGCGCCTCTCCAAACAACGAAATCAACGTATTTTCAAGGGCAGATACCCGTCGACTACATTCTTGATATAATTGATATCTTAATTAATTACAGTTAATTATATACCGACCTGCATTCCCCACCTCAATTTTTCCTAAAGTTTTGTCCAAGGTATGCCGATGAAACAGACAGGGGAAAATTGCCAGATGATTGTATCCAGCTATCAGATTCACAATGTTTTAAACGTTTACAGCAAGCAACTCACCCAGGACAGAGGTGCCCAAAAACAGAAGACAGGCAATAAAAAGCACCTGTCCGACCAGATTGATCTATCAACCGAGGGTAAACGCAAGGCTACAATCGAAAAGGTAGCCAAAGAAATTTTAAGTAAAATTTCTCATTATAGCTCTGATAAGGAAATTAAAGCAAAAACACATGATCGGCCCAAGGGGGATCTAAAAAAACATTCAGAATCCGATACCAAAGAGGACACAACTTTCGTATTCAATGTGATTGACGATTTTAACAAAAAAACAAGAACCGCGCTATCAGTCAAAGATGAGAGTTTTCTGACGAACAGGCTCGAACCATCGGGCCAAGATGCGGTTGAAGAAGATGCTGACATTTAGCAGGGAGCACCACCAGCGTATGGGTCAGGAGGACTCATTAGAAAAAAGGAGGAAACCATGTTACACGCTATTGGAGAAGCCGCAATACAACAGACCGTGCGGACAACCTATGATAGTGAGATGCAAAACCAGGATCTCGCTGTCAAGAAACACGATCAAGTCGTGAAACAGCGGCCGGTTGAAAAAACCGAAGACAGCCAGAAATCTGACCTGAATTTTGAGCAAGAAGAAGATACGAGGCGGCAAAACGCAATCCAAGACGGCCACATCGTCGTGGAGGAGTATAACAAAAACGGGGAAATCGTCCGAATAACCCCCCCGGGTTACGTACTGTCAAATGAAATAGCTTAGATATACTGCCATTGCCATTTCATGGACACAATATTAATCTGATCCGGGGCGTAAGTTTTAATAATTGAATTTAGCCCATCGCACGCTTGAAGTGTAACCCTACCCGTATATCTTTTCATCCCTAATACGTTTTGCGAACCTTAACACCGTTTGCAGCCAGAAAAGATTTTATTTCAGATATCGTATAAGTTCCATAATGGACCATGGAAGCGATTAAAGCCGCATCCGCTTTGGCTTTGGTAAGCACATCGCGCAAATGCTCTGGAGTTCCGGCGCCGCCGGAGGCAATCACCGGAATATCCACATTTTCAGAGATCAAGGCGGTCAAATTCAGTTCGTATCCCGCCTTGGTTCCGTCGGCATCGATTGAATTCAAACAGATCTCACCCGCTCCAAGTTTTTGCGCCTCAAGCGCCCACTTCAAGGCATCTATTCCCATAGGGGTTCTTCCCCCATTGATATAAATCTCATATCCCGAAGGAATTTTTTCAGTCACGCCCACGAATTTCGCATCCATGCCCAGAACAATGCATTGATTGCCGAATGCCTTGGCGCCATCTGCAATTAAATCCGGATTTTTTACGGCAGCGGTATTGACGCTAACCTTTTCGGCACCGGCCAGAAGTACATTTCGCATGTCCTCAACTGTCCGGATCCCGCCCCCGACGGAAAAAGGGATGAATATCGTTTCGGCAACACGCTTGACCACATCCAGCATGATATCTCGCTTTTCATAAGAGGCCGTAATATCGTAAAAAACGATTTCATCGGCGCCCGCTTCGTAATAAAGACGTGCCATATCAACGGGATCACCAATATCGACATTGTTTTTAAACTTGACGCCTTTGGTGGTCTTGCCTTCTCGCACGTCCAGACAGGGTATGATTCGTTTGCTCAACATGTTTCATCCTAACGCTGTTAAATTCCAATCTTCAAACACTAAATATCAACGTTATTTAATTAATTTTCGGTGTCATGTCCCTGGCTGCTGGCTTCTTGCTCCTGGCTTATTCAGAGACAAGCTGCAAGGTGCAAATATACTCTGACCAGCAGCCAGAAGCCAGAGGCCGGTTGCCAGAAACTTGTAAGGAACCCACACCCCACGGCTTTTGCGATATCCTGATGAAGCATAATCCTAGAGTGCCCACTTACAGAAATTTTCCAGTATTCTCAAGCCGGGTGGACCGCTTTTTTCAAGGTGGAATTGAGTCGCAAATAGATTTTCAAACCCAAGAATCGAGGCAAACGGAATCCCATAGTCGGTCACGGTTATGACAGAATCGAAATTTTTAGGTTCCGGATAATAGCTGTGTACAAAATAAAATTCATCATCTGCCCCCACATCGGCAAGCAGCGCATGGCGTTTTTCAATCCGGATTCCGTTCCATCCCATGTGGGGAATTTTCAGCTTTTGACCATCTTTTGTTTGGCTGTCCGGCGCAAAAGCGCGCACGGCCCCCTCTAAAAGCCCCAGACAGGGCGTATCATTTTCATCACTGTGTGTCAGAATAATCTGGGTGCCCAGACAAATACCTAAAATAGGTTTCCCCCTGGCCAGCTCTTCTTTAATAAGCGTGTCCAATCCGGAGCGTTTCAAGCTTTCCATTGCCGCGCCGGCAGCGCCAACGCCCGGGAAAATGATCCGATCTGCGCCTCTAATTACATCCGCGTCCTTAGTGATCACACATGACATGCCAATGTGCGAAACCGCTCTGGCGACACTGGTCAGATTCCCGGCATCATAGTCGATTATAGCGATCATTTTTGGCTTTTTCCTTAATTTTGCACCCACTCGGAAGCTTTTATCTGCAAGCGGAGCTTCTTGGTGCAATAAAATTAGATGATCTGTCCCGCGCAGCGGGGCAAGATTCAGGTATTGGTGGGCTGTAATTCTTGCCAGATCTGCTGGATCTCGGCCCGGGAAAGAGAATCGAAATTCTTTCCGCTTTCTGAAATCCGCTTTTCCATCAGCCTGAATCGCTTTTCAAATGTTTTGAGGGCGCCGGACAGGGCCGTCTCGGGATGGATTTTTAAAAACCGCGCCAAGTTGACCAGGTCAAACAACAGGCTCCCGAATTCTTCCAGAATTCGTTCTGCTTCGTCACCCATCAGGGCCTGTTTCAGATTATTTAGTTCAGACTCCAGTTGCTGTAAAAGCGTTTCCGCATCCTCCCAATCAAAACCGCTGCGGGCCGAACGCTCGCAAATCTGGTAGGTGCGCATTAGCGCTGGAAGCGTTTTCGGCACGGAATCAATGAGAGATTCTGTTCCGCTCGGCTTCTTTTCATCCTGTTTTATTTTATGCCAATTGCGCTTCACCGTATCCGCGCTATCAACCCGGGCGGTGCCAAAAACATGCGGATGGCGCCTGATCATCTTGTCCGTGATTTCCCCAGCAACATCGTAAATGCTAAACTGACCTGTTTCTTGAAATAGTCGAGCCATGAAAATAATATGAAATAACACATCCCCGAGCTCTTCTCGAACATCATCAGCGCGGTTTGACTCGATCGCATCGGCAAGTTCATACATTTCCTCTATCAGAAAGATAAGCATGGATCGGGGAGTTTGCTTTTTATCCCAGGGACACCCATTGTCCCCCCGCAGGGATTCAACCAGGCCAACCAGGGCCTCAAGCGAATCTGTTGCTGATTTTACTTTGGAATTTTCCACGCTTTTTTAAATTCTTCAAGCTTGCTAAAAAAGTCACGCTTCATTTCTTCAGAAACAAGGTTGACCATTTTTTCTGAAATCCAGATGACATGAGGGGCGAGGACAGACTTTTTGATTAGCGGAGCACCTTTGGGAAGGAAAGTTGTGAGGATGATAAACAACACTGTGACAATTAATACGCCTTTTATTAATCCGAAAAAAACGCCGCATAAGCGATCAATCCACCCCAAAAAAGCTACATTCAACAAATATTTGATCACAACCCCGAGAATGCTGATAATAATGAGAACACTGCAAAAAATAACCAAAAAGCTCAAAATATTCCGGTACGAAGGATTGATAACCAATCCGGCGATAATCTTGGCCACCACCGGATAGTAAGAATAGGCGGCATAAAAACCGCCCAGAACACCAAAAATAGATGAAACTTCTTTGACCAACCCCTTGAAGAGACCTCGGACGATGCTATATCCCAATACAACTATTATAAAAACATCAAATGGGTTCATTTAGTCACCAGAAAGGCAACCGGGTCAACGACCACCCGCACAGCGGGTGGCTTGGATTTCCGTTCGCAAGGCAGAAAAACAAGCGAACGCCAGCCCGCGATCATTGTGTTTGTGAGCGGGTGCGCAGAACGCGGTCTGCATACAAACGACCAACCGATTTGGAAAACCCAATCAAAACCCTGAAATTCCTTGGTTTCGATACGCATGCCCATATCAAATGGTCCTGATACAAATTGCAACAGTATCAGACGGTTGAACTAACAGAGCATATTTTATGAGTCAAGGTATTTTTATGGCATAAAAGTGGGGGTCGGATTTGTGTCTTGCAATCATTATAGGTTATGATAGAAAATAGGTCCAAAATTAAGACGCCCACATCACCATCGGTTGCTTAGATGAAAGAAATTTTACGAGAAAAGTGGGTTCGGGTAAATCCTGGTATGAATGAAATTTCAGAGCATAAACAGACCACATTAAATTTCCCTGATATTGAATTGGCCCAGCAGTTGTTTGGAGAGCGGAACAGCAACCTTCAGCGAATCGCTGCGGCAACCGACACCACCGTAAATGCAAGAGGCAGTAAGGTCTTTATCCAGGGCGACAGCATAAACACCCGCCTGGCTCAAAATGTGCTCGATCAGCTCTACGCCCTGATAAAAGAGGGCTACCCCATTCACCCCAATGACTTCGATTATGCCGTACGCGTGTTAAGCGGCAATGACCGCGCTGATTTGAAAAAAATATTCTTAGACACTGTTTACATCACCTCAAAAAAGACAACAATCACGCCCAAGAGTCCGGCCCAGAAGGAATATATTGATGCGATTCGAAAATATGATATAGTTTTCGGAATTGGCCCTGCCGGTACCGGAAAAACTTACCTGGCCATGGCTATGGCGGTTTCAGCGCTTACCAAGGGGCTCGTTGATCGCATCATCCTGACGCGCCCGGCGGTTGAAGCCGGTGAGGAACTGGGTTTTTTACCGGGCGATCTGGCGGAAAAAGTCGATCCGTACCTAAGGCCGCTATATGATGCACTTCATGATATGATGCGGTTTGAAAAGGTCTCAAACCTGATTCAAAAAGGGGCTATCGAGGTTGCCCCGATTGCTTTTATGCGCGGACGGACCTTAAATGATTCTTTTATCATCCTGGATGAAGCCCAAAACACGACCCCGGAGCAGATGAAAATGTTTCTCACGCGTATCGGTTTCAACTCAAAAGCCGTCATCACCGGTGATATCACTCAGATAGATCTGCCGGCTGAGAGGACCTCGGGTCTTATCCAGGCTAAAAATATCCTCCAGGGGATTAAGGATATCAAGTTTGTCTTTTTTTCAAAACTGGATGTTGTCAGACATTCCCTTGTGCAGCACATCATCAACGCCTATGAGGAGTTTGAAGCCGCCAAGGAAAAATAGAAAGCAGCATTCGCGAAAAATTTATGAAATTCGAAACAGGCAAAGAATTGATTAATAAATTCCTGGATAGCAATACCCATATTCGGTGGGCTATTCTGGTCTTGGCCACGGTTCTCTTTGTTATCATTTTGTATCCGAGTCTGGTGATCACCAAGCACCCGTATAACCTGGGCGATGTGGTCGAACGCGATATCAAAGCACCCAAAGATTTCTTTGTCGAAGATCAAGCTGCCACCGAAAAAAACCGTCAGCAAGCCATAGCAGGGGTGCTGACGGTTTACGATTACGATGCCAGGCTGGCTGATGATTTGAAACGCAAGGTGGAGCAGGCATTTGGCGATTTAAGAACCCTTATCGAATCGAAACAAAAAATCGAGCGCCAGGAAATGCAATATCAGGTGCCACCCGCTGATACTCAGCCGTCAAAGCAAAGCCCGTCGCTGCAAACGCTGGTCTGGGAAAAACAAAAACAATTTGAGGAAACAATCGGAATTAATATCAGCAAGGGCGCCTATCGGGCCCTCGCACAAGAGGATTTTTCAGAGGACCTTGCAAATCTCATCGTTACCATTTTGGATAAAATTTTAGCCAACGGTGTCGTAACCAACAAAGAAATCCTGCTAAAGGAACAGGACAAAGGCATTATTCTAAGAGATGTCGGCACAAAGAAAGAAAGGACCGTGGGCAATTTGAATCAATTTTACGGATTGAATCAAGCCAAGGCCATGGTCCGCACCATCGGCCAGCCCTACCTGCAGGACCTCGCTTATACCCTTAAAAATCTAGTCGTGGATTTTGTCCAGGAGCTCATTCAGCCCAACATCACCTTAAACCGCAGCGAAACCCAGGAGCGCGAAAATATAATTGCCGATGAAATCGAACCGGTTCTGCATAAAATTAAGGCCGGAGAAATGCTGCTGCGTGAAGGCGCACGGGTGACCGAATTGGATCTCCTAAAATTAGAAGCGCTCCAGACCCAGACAAAAAAGGAACAAATTTTGCTCAGCAGCCTCGGCGCAGCCATGCTGCTGATGTGCCTTCTGGTAACCACCTATATTCTGCACCTTAACTATCAGGGCCGAATGGCAACCTATCATATTAAAAATTTGCTCTTGATTTCGAGTTTGGCCCTCACTTTTATCTTTCTAGCGGAGATTTCGGCCTCGTTCTCAACCCTGCTGACCCAGAATTCACAGGTCCCCATTCCGGAATCTTCCATTTATTACGGGATTCCCCTGGCGGCAGGGGCTATGATTATTTGCCTGTTTCTGGGGCTTAAAATCGCCGTTCCCATGGCGCTGGTAATGGCGATCGCTTTTGCCATCATTCTCCAAAACAATTTTGAAATGTTTATGTATTTCCTCATAAACAGCACAATGGCCGCCTACTGGCTCCGGGATTGCCGCGAGCGAAAAGTATTTATCATCGCCGGCACAAAACTCGGGGTGCTCAATGTTGTACTGGCCACAGCCATCCATTTTTACATGGGAGAATTGTCCAGTTCCAAGCTGCTGTGGGATTGGGCCTTCGCGTTTATGGGTGGCATTGTGACCGGAATCATAACCGCGGGCATCGTCCCGCTGGTTGAAATTGCGTTCGATTACACCACCGATATCACGCTTCTCGAACTTGCCAATCTGGACCGCCCGATTATGCGCCGGTTGATGATCGAAGCACCCGGTACCTATCACCACTCGGTAATTGTCGGCTCCCTGGTGGAGGCCGCCGCCATGGAAATCGGTGCCAACCCACTACTGTCAAAAGTTTGCGGGTATTATCATGATATCGGCAAAATAAAAAAACCGCTGTACTTCATTGAGAATCAAACCGAGGGCAAAAACAGACACGACAAACTGGCGCCTTCCATGTCGAGTTTGATCCTGATTGCCCACATCAAAGACGGGGTTGAAATCGCCAGAGAAAACAAATTGGGTCAGGTGATCACCGACACCATCCGTCAGCACCACGGTACCAGCATCATTAAATATTTCTATGAAAAGGCCAAACAGAAAAAAGGAGCAGATGCAGTTAAAATCGACGATTTCAGGTACCCCGGGCCCAAGCCCCAGACCAAAGAGGCCGGTCTGGTCATGCTGGCTGACGTGGTTGAAGCTGCTTCGCGAACCTTGGACAACCCCACCCCTTCCAGGATCAAGGGGCTGGTACAGAATCTCATCAATCAGATTTTTTCAGACGGCCAGCTGGATTCATGTGAGCTGACCCTGAAAGACCTGCACAATATCGCCAAAAGTTACAATAAGATTCTGTATGGCATTCACCATCATCGGATCGAATATAGTGAAAGACGGTCGGCGGGCAACGGGCATGAAAAAGGAAAACTGAAGAATGGAAGTTCAGATAGACAACCGGCAAAACAACCACAGGATTCCAAAGAAGAGAATTCGGCAAACGGCAATAGCCATCTTAAACGCCTTGGGCTGTCCTGACGCAGAACTTTCCATCCTTATTGTAGACGATCAACAAATAGCACAATTCAACCAGGATTACCTTAACCGCAACGGGCCCACTAATGTGATCGCATTTCCAATGCGCGAGGGCCGATTCTCAGAGATTACGCCCAACCTGCTGGGGGATGTCGTGATTTCAGCCGATACCGCAAAGCGCGAAGGGCAAAGTGCCGGCCTCAACATGCAAGACCGCCTTGACCAGCTTCTAATCCACGGTATTTTACACCTTTGCGGCTACGACCATGAAAACACCAGAACCGAAGCCCGCAGAATGGAAAAGAAGACCGAAGAACTTCTTAAAATAGTAAAAGCAACATCTTGATTTTTCGGGAATTTCGATAAAATATTGAAAGCCTGCTGCTTTAAAGGAAATCGGTTATATGCAGTGTACGTGGAATAATGGAATATGGGAACAATGGGTAGCAGGTTTTGAAATAGCCATCTGAAATAGACAGGATTCCTTCAAACCCAATATTCCACCATTCCATCATTCCACTAGTCCAATTGGGGCGAGGCCCCTAACTTCTGGGAGGTTCAACAATGGCAGGGCTGTCAGTAAAAATCAATCAGGTGGCCGTTTTGAGGGAAGCCAGAAAAAGTCCGTTTCCAGATCCGGTGGCAGCTGCACTTATGGCTGAACTGGCTGGTGCCGACGGGATAGCCGTGCATCTGCGCAATGACCGGAGTGATATTCGTGACCGGGATGTTCGAATTCTTCGCCAGACGATTCAAAGTAAACTGATTCTGGAAATGGCTGCAACCACCGAGATGGTCGGCATGGCTCTGGATATTAAGCCGGACCACGTAACACTGGTGCCGGAAAAGCGGGAGGAATTCAGCATCGAAGGCGGTCTGGACCTGGTTGTCCACAAATACGAAATAACCGAAACCGTTGACACCTTGCAAAACAGCGGCATACCGGTTGCCCTTTTAATCGACTCGGATCCGGATCAGCTCAAACAGGCTCACAGGTCAAATGCCGGCATTGTGGAAATACATACCGGTCCATATTGCGAAGCCAAAACCGCCCAGAAACGGCACCAGGCATTTTTAAAAATTATTGATGCCATCAAACTTGCGCACAAACTTAATCTCCGTGTCAGGGTCGGAGGAAGCTTGTGCTATAAAAGCATCAAGGCATTTAGCGGCCTTAACGAAATCGATGAATTCAGTATTGGCCACAGCATCGTCTCGCGCGCGCTTCTGACCGGAATGCAAACAGCTGTAAAAGAAATGATCGAACTGATTCGAGCTTTGTAGAGGATTAACGCCATCGTATTTATTTTAGAAGTGAGTTAGCATGACCAAAATACCAGAAGTGCCTAAAGTTCAAGAACTCTGCCCGTCGAAAGCCTCTGGGTAGAACGATCATTTAAATATAATAAAGATGATTCACTATATTAATTTTAGGCATTTTAAATCACTTTAGATCATTTCTATTGGAGTTGCAGATGATTCTTGTAACCGCCGGTGAGATGCAGGAAATGGATCGCCGGACCATCGAAACCCACGGAATTCCGGGGCTGGAGCTCATGGAAAAAGCCGGACGTGGTGCCACGCGTGTGTTGCTGGATCAATTTGACGCGCACACCAAGGCCGGGGTGGGCATTATTTGCGGCAAAGGCAACAACGGCGGTGATGGCTTTGTCATTGCCAGGTGTCTCGCGGAAAAAGGCATCGCTGTTAGTGTTTATCTGCTGGCCAAAACTGCTGCCTTAAAAGGAGATGCCGCGGCCAACTACAATCGTCTGGCACCCCTTAATGTCGAGATCATCGAAATCCCGGACGAAGATGCTTTTTCGAAAATCAAACCCCGTCTGTCGGACCATGGTCTACTGGTAGATGCCATCCTGGGGACCGGTCTGACGTCAGATGTCAGAGGGTTATTCAAAACTGTGATAAATTTTATCAACGAACTCAATCGTGACGGCGTTGCGGTTTTTGCGGTGGATATTCCCTCCGGTTTAAACGCTGATACGGGCCAGCCCTGCGGCACCTGCATCCGGGCGCAAGGTACCGCCACTTTTGGCCTGGCCAAAATCGGCCATTTCACTTATCCGGGAGCCGAGTACACCGGATCCCTTGAAATTATCGATATCGGAATCCCCGGCTCGGTGGTGCAAGCCGTGGGGCCGAAACAATCCCTGCTGACATCCGCACAGATTCGCACCTACCTGCAACCCCGTTCACCGGACGCGCACAAGGGCCGAACCGGTCATTTGCTGGTTATCGCCGGTTCTCCAGGCAAAACCGGCGCGGCCGCCATGACAGCCGTTTCAGCCATGCGGGCCGGCGCCGGCCTGGTTACCCTGGGCATCGCCAAAAGTCTCAATCCCATCCTGGAAGCCCAGGTGCTGGAAGTTATGACTGCGCCGCTGCCGGAAAGTCAAAACGGCATCCTTGCAGCCGGCGCCCTTGACAGCATAAAAAAGTTGGCGGCCGGCAAAACTTGTCTGGCCATCGGACCCGGTATCGGCCAAGCCAGGGGAACGCAAAGCCTGGCGAGAAAAATTATCAGCCAAAGCCGGATCCCTGTGGTCATTGATGCCGACGGACTCAACAACCTTGCAGGTCAGACGCAGCTGTTAAAACGCCTTAAAGCTCCGGCAGTTCTTACACCCCATCCCGGAGAAATGGCACGACTGATGGACGTAACCCCTGCAGAAATCCAACAGAATCGGCTGCAGTGCGCCCGAAATTTTGCCACTAATTTCAAGGTGCATCTGGTCTTAAAAGGTGCCGCAACGGTAATTGCACACCCCGACGGCAGCGCCTATATTAATTCCACGGGCAATCCGGGCATGGCATCCGGCGGCATGGGTGATGTCTTAACCGGCGTCCTTGCCGGCTTCATCACCCAGGGATTCACCCCGGAAGCCGCTACGCACGCAGCCGTCTATCTGCACGGTGCTGCTGCCGACACTCTAGCAAAAACCATTGGCCCCGTCGGCTACCTGGCCGGTGAAGTCATGAACGCCATCCCCGGGGAGATAAAAAAGATATTGGAAACCAAACCCACAGCATAATCTAGAACCCATATTCAAATGCTTTTGCACTGAGGTTATTGGTTATTCATTATTTGTGAAAAGATTTCAGCAAAGGACGGCAATATCAATTCTTGTCATACGAATAGCCAATAACAAACAACCAAATACCCATCCATGACTGCCAGACACATCCAGATCACGACCCATTCCGTAACCGAAACCCAGAAACTGGGGCAGGCGCTGGGCGCAATGTTGAAGCAGGCAATCATCATCGCACTAACCGGTGAACTGGGGAGCGGCAAGACCGCGTTCGTTCAGGGATTGGCAAAAGGTCTTGATGTTTCCGATAATTACTATATCACCAGCCCGACCTTTACCCTCATCAATGAATATCCGGGACGCCATCGCCTGTTCCATGTGGATCTATATCGTATTGAGCATATAACCGAGCTGGAGGACATCGGCCTGGATGAAGTTCTGCACCAGGATGCAGTCATTGCGATCGAATGGGCCGATAAGCTTTCCGGAGATATGCTTTCCGATCACCTTGCGGTTCAATTTAGCCTCATGGGTGAAGAATCCCGCCAGATCAATATATTTGCATATGGACATCAAGCCGGCAATTTGATAGAAGCGGTAAAAAAGGTGATCCAAATTGATTTAAAGATAGCCGGCAGATAACGAAATAATTATTTGCACATTGAGAGATCTTGCCACGAAGTCCACGAAGAATAGGATAGACAATGTCTTTAATTGTACAAAAATACGGGGGCACATCCGTAGCCAACCTGGAGCGAATTCAAAATGTAGCCGCCCGTGTAGCGAAAACCTATGAAAAGGGGAATGATGTCGTCGTCATTCTTTCGGCGATGGCCGGAATTACCGACGAACTGATTAATATGGCTAACAATATTTCACAAGCGCCGGACAAGCGTGAGCTCGATGTCTTGCTGGCCACCGGTGAGCAAACGACTTCCGCCCTGCTGGCCATGACTCTGAAATCGATGAATTACCCGGCACAATCGCTCTTGGGCCATCAGGCTGAAGTTCTTACCGACCAGTGCCACGGTAATGCCCGCATACTCGATATCCGGGCCGACCGTATTAAAGAACTGCTGGAGCAGCGCAACATCGTGGTGGTGGCCGGATTTCAGGGCTGTGATCCGAACGGCAACATCACGACCCTCGGGCGCGGGGGATCGGATACATCAGCTGTGGCAATTGCCGCAGCCCTAAAGGCCGATGTCTGTGAGATCTACACCGACGTGGATGGTGTCTATACGGCCGATCCCAATATCTGTCCTCAGGCCAGAAAGCTGGATGCCATTTCCTACGATGAAATGTTGAACATGGCCAGTCTGGGGGCAAAAGTGTTACAAATTCGCTCGGTTGGTTTTGCCAAAAAATACAATATCCCCATACACGTCAGATCATCATTCAGTGAAGAGGAGGGAACCATGGTGGTGGATGAAAATTCCGGAATGGAACGTCTGGTTGTATCCGGCGTCACCCACAGGCCCGCATAACCTTAAAAAAAGTTCCCGACAAACCGGGAATTGCATCCAAAATTTTCACACCGATCGCACAAAGCGGTATCGTGGTTGATATGATCATTCAAAATACCCGCGCAGAAGGACAGACGGATTTAACCTTTACCGTCCCGAAAGCCAGTTTTAAGGAAGCGCTGGAAATTGAACGAAAGATCGCCAAGGAAATCGAGGCTGAAAATGTACTCGGTGATGAGAATATTGCCAAAGTTTCGGTGATCGGTGTCGGGATGAAGGATCATTCAGGGGTGGCGTCAAAGATGTTTGCGGCGCTTGCCAAAGAGAACATTAATATCATGATGATCAGCACCTCTGAAATTAGAATCTCCTGTATCATCGAGGAAAAATACACCGAGCTGGCCGTGCGGGTGCTGCATTCGGCTTTTGAGCTTGACAAAGAGGCTTTATGAAACGATTTAGCAGGGAACAGATGATCTTTGCGCTGGCTGTAAGCGCCATCATCCTCGCTATTACGATGTATCGCTATTTTTATATGTTCTGATGAGGCAGGATCGCCAAATTGGTACTGACTTAAAATAATCTTATCATTTGCGTGAATGCTCTATTTTTTGCTTGCGCAAACACCCTTTGTATTGCTACTAAATACCTTGCCATTATGCCTGCCCTCAGGTGTACTGGTAAGGGCTGTCCCGGTAGTACTTGGAAGGGCTATTGGGACAGCCTGCTCTTACCAGCCCACTCTCCCTTTTCACCCATTCCCAGAAGAATAAAAAAGGCAAAAATACGAATGAAAGGTGCATAGGTATGACCCTTTTTTTTAATGCTTCCGATTGCGACTCCACAAGCAGAATTAATTAAAGCCTAATCTAAATTTTGCCGATATTTTATAATGAGCGTGTTGGGAATAAACGCGCTGCTCACTTTTGTGGGCCTCCTTGAGGGCGGCCGGGGGGGCTGCCCTAACTATATAAATTTATAAGAAATCAATAATGAAAAAGCAGCAAAAATATCTCCTTGCCAATAAATTAAAATATCTCAAATTAGCCTATATTATTTCAAGATATCGGCTGTCAGGTAAAAAACCACCCAAAAAGCTGATCGAAAAAGCCAAAATTGCCAGAATTTTAGCGGATTATTCCACAGAAGAATTGGAAAATATTGTGAAATGTTGAACTTTCTTCACACAGCATTATCAATCATTACAGGTTTGCTTGTTGCAATGTGTATCTGGTTTATATTCAGACGATCAAATTAACAAGATGAACTAAAGTTTTCACCAATTTTGCCGATATCATATTTAACAGCGGAAGAGCAGAACACTCGTTCCGCACAACCAATTATCAGGGCGGTCCTACTCGAGGGAATCGCCCTTTCCATTTTTAGGATCCATCTTGACTTAATCATATCATAGCTGTTAACAATAATCCCGGCGCAAGGATTCGACTAACCGTAAGGTGTCGCAAGGGTTGAAAATGTTCAACGGCTTGGGATGTCCTTGCGCTACTCCTCACCTTTAAAAGCCAGGGAATCGCCCTTAGGGAGCATATCAATCAAAAAATTTGCCAAAATAACGGCGCTCTTTGCGCTGATATTGACGTTGACCTGCTTCGCGACCGAACCTGTCCATGCCGCTCGCAAGGGCAACCGCACAATGCAATCCTTTAGCAAGGCGCAAAAAATCCTGATAAAAGAAATTTACCGCTGCCACCAGACCACCTTTTATTGTGGTTCCCAGTACACCCAGGGAAGATATGTTATTCACAATGCCGGGTACATTCCCAAAAGAAGATCGAGGAGAGCGCGCCGGCTTGAATGGGATCACATTGTTCCGCTTTATGCCTTCGGATACAAATTCTCAGAATGGCAAGATGGTCATCCGGAGTGCCTGGATACCAGAGGCAGACCTTTCAAAGGCCGGAACTGTGCTGAAAAAGTAAATCGAAAATTCAGGCTTATGCAAAGTGATCTTTATAATCTGGTTCCCGTCATCGGAGAAATCAGGGGGCTGAAGTCAGATCACAATTTCGGTATGATTCCTGAAGAAATGCAGGAATTCGGCGAGTGCGATATTGAGATCGCCTTTGATAAGATTGAACCGCCTTTCGAAATAAGAGGGGATATTGCCAGGATATATTTTTACATGGACTGGGCCTATCCCGGCTATGATTTCATCCGTAAAGAAGACCATAAACTGTTCAAAGCCTGGGATGAACAGGACCCTGTGGACAGCTGGGAATGTGAACGCGCCCAACGGATTGAAAAGATACAAAAAAACGAAAATCCTTTTGTCAAAAAAGCATGTGATAAAGCGGGATTGTGGTGAGCGTTACCATCGAACTTTCGCGATATGCGAACTGACATAAACAGCGTTAAAGCACGTCTTCAATTTCTGCGGCAATGCGGGCCGCAGCCTGCCTGGAATTTTCGGCATCCCGGATGGGTCTGCCAATCACCAGATAATCCGCACCGGCGGCCACGGCCCGGGCCGGCGTCGTAATCCTTTGCTGATCCTCCTTTGCAGTAACCGTCCAGGCCGGACGAATCCCCGGGGTGACCGCAAGAAACTCCTTACCAAGGTTTTCCTTTATCTGCCGTACCTCGAGACCCGAGCAAATCACCCCGGCACAACCGGTTTCATGGGCAATTTTAGCCCTTTGCATCACGGTGCGGGGCATATCATTATATAAATCCTCGCGATAACCGGATGTTTTCAAATCCGCTGCGCTAACGCTAGTCAGAACAGTGACGCCCAAAATACCGACTTTGCCGCTGCTGCCTTCGACGGCCGCCTCAAGCATCCGCCGGGTTTCACCCACATGAACCGTAGCAAATGCAACCCCGAGATCTGAAATCCGTGCCATCGCCCGGCCTACTGTCGCCGGTATGTCGTGAAGTTTCAAATCCAGAAATACCCGGGCAGCGCTTTTCTTATGGATGAACTCAATAATGTCAGGCCCCGAACGAACAAACAGTTCAAGACCCACCTTGAACAGCCCCACACTTTCCGCCAGCAATTCGACATAATGCCTGGCATCGTCGCCGGTAGGGACATCCAACGGAAAGATGATAAAATCCTTGCCCTGTTTCATAGTTACTCCCGGTCATCGCAAATATAATTATGAGAAAAACATAGCGGAGGGATGTATCTGTTTCGGGTTGCGGGTTACGTGTTGCGCGTTCTGCAAATTCAATCATTCGACTCGCAACCCGCAACCCGAAACTCGCAACAACAGTATCTCAAACGCTATGAATTAATGAAGCGGCGAAACACACCTTGAACTATGCTTCCCCTAAACTCCGCCGTAATGTTTCTTCATCCACCGCTGGTAGTATTCGCCGCTTTTGACCTGTTCCACCCAGGTCTGATTGTCCAGATACCATTGGATGGTTTTTTTGATCCCGGTGTCAAATGATTCATCCGGCATCCAGCCCAGTTCGTCTTTCAGCTTGCTGAAATCGATGGCATAGCGAAAATCATGCCCGGGTCTGTCTTTGACAAAGGTAATCAGTTCTCTGCGAGGAGGACCATCGGGCCGCGGCACCATCTTATCGAGCAGGTCACAGATACGATTGACCAGATCGATGTTGGCCATTTCGCATTGACCGCCGATGTTATATGTTTCGCCGCGGGTCCCGGCCTGCATGATCCGCCAAACCGCTTTGCAATGATCGCTTACATATAGCCAGTCCCTGACATTGCGGCCCTCCCCGTAAACCGGCAGGGATTCGCCTTCCAGGGCATTTAAAATCATCAGCGGAATCATTTTTTCCGGGAACTGATAAGGCCCGTAGTTATTCGAACAGTTGGAAATGGTCACCGGCAATCCATAAGTTTTGGCATATGCCCTAACCAGATGATCCGAAGAGGCCTTGGATGCCGAATACGGACTGTTTGGCCGGTAGGGCGTTTCTTCGGTGAAATGGCCAGCCGGGCCTAACGATCCATACACTTCATCGGTGCTTACATGATGAAACAGAACCAGCCGATTTTGCTGCCCACGGGCCATTTCCAGCAAGCAAAAGGTTCCCTCGATATTGGTTTTAATGAATGCATCCGGTGCTGCAATTGAACGGTCGACATGAGACTCGGCCGCAAAGTTGCAGATCGCATCCACCGCATAAGTTTCAAATACATCCTTCAATGCATTACGGTCACAGATATCGGCCTGGATGAAAATGTAGCGCTCCTTGAATTCATTTTCGGCAGAGGTCAGATTTCCCAAATTGCCTGCGTAAGTCAGTTTATCGATGTTGATAATGCGCCCATCAAAATCAGGATTCGAGAGCAGGTAGTAAATAAAATTTGTTCCGATAAAACCACACCCGCCAGTAACCAGAATGTTTTTCATTTAACCTCCTGCTTTTCCTGTAATGTCCTCACGTAAAGCTTTGCGCATTTCAAAGCAATATAGCAGCAATACAGGTGACTAAAGTGAGCTAAAATGAGCTAAAGCGCCTAAAGTTGAGGAATTCTATCATTTGTATGCAATAAGGTAGAGCGCAGCGGCACCTTAACTTTAGTCACTCCCCACTTTAGATCACTTTAGTCGCTCGCTACTTTAGCTCCCGATAATCTACTATCTTATCTTAATCGAACGATAAAGTAAATTTTACTTCACCGGAGCCGTTAAAATAAGAAATATATTGAAATAATTGACTTTATGATGATATATGGTACATTTTTGATACCAACGGATAAATACTTAATATTTATATTTTATGATGTCAGACAACATTCGGTGCCATGTCGCTGCCGGCAGCTACCATGTGGCTACCACAAAGCGAATGATCCTGGAAGCCTACCTGGGAACCTGCGTGGGAGTTGCGCTGCACGACCCTGTGGCCGGTGTCGGGGGCATGATTCATCTTTTGCTTCCGGAGCCCATATCTGATGAAGGCGCGTCCCAGCCCGAAAAATACGCATCTACCGGATTCCCGCTTTTTCTGCAGGCCTTATATGATGCGGGGGCGACATCTGAAAACATGCGAGCCAGTATTGCCGGTGGCGCCCTGGTGGGCCCGATAGATGATTCCGATCTCGAATTGGACATAGGGGGACGCACCACCGAGCGCGTGATGCAGTTCATCGCCGATGAAAACATTCAGGTCGAGAAACAGGAAACCGGCGGATTTTTTACCTGCCGCCTGATTCTGAATTTAAATACATGGAAATCCCGAATCGAGCCTGCCGGGTTTGACAAACTTTCAGCCAGTGCCGATATTAAAATACCCGAGCCGAATGAAATCAGCAGATCTGCAGAAAACATACGGCCGATTCCGCAGGTCGCTTTAAAAATTTTGCGAATAATTAATGAAGAGCTTTATGAAATCCAAAATTTAACCGAAGAAATCCGGAAAGACCAGGTGCTCAGTGCCCGGACGCTAAAGTTGTGCAACTCGGTTTTGTTTGCCAGTCGAAACAGGATCGAATCTTTAGATCACGCCCTGGTCATGCTCGGGCAACATCTTTTGCTGAAATTCGTTATCTCGGCATCTTTGAACAACTTCTTTACTCAGAGCGGACAGGGATACTCTCTTTGCAAAGGCGGATTATACCACCACGCGGTCGGAACGGCCGCGATTGCAGAAAAATTGGCCAATGTGACCGGCAAGGTAGAACCATCGCTGGCTTACACAGCCGGTCTGCTTCATGATATAGGCAAGGTGGTTCTCGATCAATTTATAAATTCGGGGGTTTCTTTTTTTTATCGGGAATTAAATGAGCACGGCAAAAACTTTTCAGATATTGAAAAACAGGTGCTGGGTACGGATCATGCCGAAGTGGGCGTTAACCTGGCCCGCAACTGGTCTTTTCCGGCGTCCCTGGTCGAAACCATCAGATATCACCATGTACCCGAAAATGCAGAAGAGCACCCGGCGCTTGTCCATATCGTGTACCTGGCCGATCTTCTAATGAGCCGATTTCATACCGGACTGGAGCTGGAGCGCTTAAATACCGATGCGCTGGCTGCCAGAATGGACGCAGTCGGACTTTCGATCTCCGAATTCCCGCAGCTTGTTGATCATATTCCGGTCCAGGCGCTGGAATCCTCTCCGGAAATGGCTCTGATGGCAACATGAGAGTTGATTAGCGAAGAAATTTGAGGGTAAGATAATTGGCCACAGACCCACACTAACATTTTGTTAGACCGACATGATCGGTCCAAAGAAAATAGTCTGTGGATGTCTGTGTGTGTCTGTGGCTAAAATATAAAAACTATGGCAAAAGCAAAATCACAGAAGAAAAAATTGGTACAGATCAGCTCAAGTCAGCAGGCGCTTTTACGCAACCTTCCGGGCGTTGATCACCTTTTAGCACTTACCGCTGAAGACGTCTTTTTTAATAATATTCCCCCGGTGGTGGTCGTCAACTCGATTCGCAGGGTAATTGATAACAACCGCCAGGCAATCCTCAACGAAGATTCGTCTATAACTGATAACAGTCTTTCGGATCCCCACCTGATTGATGCGGTCAAACATGCCGTTAAAAGGGCCATGACACCAAATTTAAGAAAGACAATTAATGCTACCGGGGTGGTTGTGCATACCAATTTAGGCCGCTCGCTGCTGGCCGCTGAAGTCGTTGAGAATCTTATTGTGATTGCCGGCCGTTACTCAAATCTGGAATATGATTTAAATATCGGAAAACGCGGCTCCCGTTACAGCAGCGTGGAAGATCTGATATGCGAAATCAGCGGTGCGGAGGCGGCCATGGTTGTCAATAACAATGCCGGAGCGGTTTTGCTGTGTCTGGAAACCCTTGCCAGAGACAAGGAAGTCATTGTTTCAAGGGGTGAGCTGGTCGAAATCGGCGGATCCTTCCGCGTACCGGACGTAATGGCTAAAAGCGGCGGCATTTTAAGAGAAGTGGGCACCACCAACCGCACCCATCTGCGAGATTATGAAAATGCCATCATCGCCAATACCGGATTGCTGCTGAAAGTCCACACCAGCAACTACAGTGTGGTCGGCTTTACCGCAGAAGTCTCATTGCCTGAACTGGTCGATCTGGGTGCCGCCCACCAGTTGCCGGTTATGGAGGATCTGGGCAGCGGAACCTTTATTGATTTCTCGAAATACGGCCTGTTAAAAGAGCCCACTGTCCAGGAATCCGTCACAGCCGGAGCTGATGTGATCACGTTTAGCGGCGATAAACTTCTCGGCGGTCCGCAATCCGGAATTATCGTCGGTAAAAAAGAGGTCATCGACCGCATCAAGAAGAACCCGATAACACGGGCGCTGCGGATTGACAAACTTACCTTGGCTGCTTTAGAAAGCACCCTGCGACTTTATCGCGATGAAGACAAAGCCGCGCAGATCATTCCCACTTTACATATGATCATGATGCCCCTGGAAGAAATAAAAAACCGGGCGCAGAAACTGGCGGATGCACTAAAAAAGAGCGGCGATACGCGCCTGCAAATCCAGCTTATCGAGCGCTCTTCAAAAACCGGCGGTGGTGCGCTGCCCTTAATGGAGCTCCCCAGTTTATGCGTGGGTATACAAATTAAAGGAATAACGCCCAACACGCTCGAAAAAATGATGCGATCCAACGATCCCCCGATCATCGGTAGAATTGAAGACGATCTGTTTGTGATAGATCCCCGAACCGTCCAGAAAGATGAATTCGCGATTATTGAAACTGCCTTCGAAAACCTGACACAGAGAGCCTGAGAATATGCCGCGAGAATATGCAGCGCTATATCACACCCGGAAGTCGACACGCCACTTTCTTTATTCTAAAGCCGAGGTGGAAGATCCCGCAAAGAAGCGCATCCACACATCAGCCCGCATTCAAAAATCACTTAAATCGGTTTACCCCGACCTGCTCACGGATCATTCATTTGTGCATCACGCCGGCCGGCAGCTGTCTGCGACCAAGTTATTTGTCTGTATGGTTTTTCAAATCGATGATGACACCCGCACCCATTCGGAGCGGCCAAAAACCGACGCCGTAGCTGTCCATAAAATGGCCGCCAAATTAATCGATGATTTGTGCCGGCAGCATAATGGCAGCTGGGGGCTAGTAGATCCAGGCTTCTTCAGTGCTTTTTTTGACGGCAAGACGGAATCCTGGTGCCTCAAACTCATCCAGAAGCTCCAGAAAACCTTTAAAAAACAAATTGATACAACGGTGAGCGCCGGCATTGCCGGGTATCCCAAGCTCAACTATACACCGGCTGAAATGATCTCCGGTGCGTTCAAGGCACTGGATCATGCGTCATTTTTCGGCCCCGGCAGCACGGCGACCTTTGACGCCGTCAGTTTGAACATCAGCGGTGATAAATTATTCGATAAAGGCGATATCGACGGCTCAATTGATGAATTTAAGCGGGCCTTGAAACTGGATCCATCCAATATAAACGTCCACAACAGCCTGGGTGTCTGTTACGGCCTTATCGGGGATTATGAAGAGGCAAGATCGGCGTTCGATACGGCCCTGAAATTCAATTCAAACGAGGTTATGCCCTGGTACAATCTTGGCTTTATCAATATGCTAAACGGCGACCGCAATAAGGCCCTAGATCTTTTTCTGAAAGCCAACACCATAAACCGGGATGTGTTTGAAGTCGTATTTCAGACCGGCAGACTGCTATTGGAAATGGACCAGCCCGAAACCGGAAGAAAATATTTGGAACATGCCACCCGACTGGATCCGGAATCCGGGGCGGCATTTCGGTATCTGGGTGAATGCTACACGCGTCTCGGCAAAACTGAAGCGGCCATTGGGGCCTATAAAACGGCCATAAAACTAAATCCGATGGATGCGGCTTCACTGTCGGCCATGGGGTGGCTTTTTGATCAGCAGGGCGAAAACCCGGAAATTTCCGTGGTGTTCTGTCAGGAAAGCGTAGAGCTCTCCCCCGAAAACGGTCTTTTTCGGCAGCGCTTGGGACGGCTTTATCTTAAACAGAACCGTCTGGATGATGCCCTGAAAGAATTTAAAAAGGCGGATTTGCTGGGTCAGGATTCATCGGAATATATTACAAAAATCCTGAAAAGCCGGGAAGCCAAAGCCTCGTGACGACGCCGGCATAGGGGCTTGACACGCCAATTTTTTTCCTGTTTACTTTATGGGCGCGGTCCCATTTGTGATGTTCCTGGCGCCAATTAATGGCTTACTTTTCAGGTAAGAATACAACGATTCCGCGATATCAAAAAAAAATGGCGCTTTGATCCCTTGATTTCGGTTCGAAGCGTCAGGAGAATTCAATATGCCGATCTACGAATACCATTGTAAAAACTGCGACCAGGATTTTGAATATCTGGTCTTTGGCAGCGAGAAGCCGAATTGTCCATCATGCAACGGCAAAAAGGTATCCAAATTGATGTCCCCCTGCGGCTTTATCTCTAAAGGCAGTGGCGGTGAAACCGTGTCCAGTTCCGCCGGGGCATCCTCATGCAGCGGTTGTGCAGCATCCAGTTGCGCCGGCTGCAGTCACTAGCCCCAGATGAACGATCCCATCAAAATCGGAACCCGTGGCAGTAAACTGGCCCTGTGGCAGGCAAACTGGGTCAAATCCGTTCTTGAAGAAAAATTCCCGCAGCACCCTGTTGAGCTCATTGTTATTAAAACCCGGGGAGACAAGATCCTGGACGTACCCCTTGCAAAGGTGGGCGGCAAGGGACTCTTTGTGAAAGAAATCGAACAGGCTTTGCTGACGCAACACATCGATATTGCGGTGCACAGCATGAAGGACATGCCGGCTGAAATACCGGATGGATTGTGCATCGGCGCGGTTCCTGAACGCGAAAATCCATTCGATGTATTCATATCGCGAAGCGGACTCGGGTTTAACGCGCTGGATTCCGGCAGCATCATCGGCACCAGCAGCCTGCGGCGCGGCGCCCAATTGCGCCGCGCACGGCCGGATATGGTGATTCAGCCCTTACGCGGCAATCTGGACACCCGGCTCAACAAACTGGAAGCCGAAAATCTAGATGCCATTGTTCTGGCTGCCGCAGGCGTAAAGCGACTGGATCTTGAACATAAGATTACCGAGTATCTGAATCCGGATATCGTACTGCCTGCGATCGGCCAGGGAGCGCTGTGTATTGAAACGCGAGACGACGACCCCATCATCGGCCCCCTGGTAGAATCGCTTGATCATGCGCCCACCCGCACCGTGGTCAAGGGAGAACGGGCTTTTCTCAACCGGCTCGAGGGCGGCTGCCAGGTGCCCATCGCCGGACACGGTAAAATCAGTCAGGATCAGTTTATTCTGACCGGACTGGTCGCCGAGGTCGATGGCAGCCAATTGATCAAAGCGGAAATCAGCGGTCCCATGGATTCGTCTGAAGCCATCGGCATCGATCTGGCTGAAGAACTGCTTGCCAGAGGCGCAGATAAAATTTTGACAAAACTCAAATCGATACCACCCGGGAATTATGAAAGCTAACGTCTATCTGGTAGGGGCCGGACCGGGAGATCCCGGTTTAATCACGGTAAAGGGCAAGGAATGTATCCAGGCCGCCGATGTCATCATCTACGATTACCTGGCCTCGCCTGCCCTTCTAAAATATGCCCGCAAATCCGCCGAACTCATCTATGTGGGCAAGAAAGGCGGCGACCACACGCTTTCCCAGGACCAGATCAACGACCTGATTGTGGCGAAAGCCAAAACCGGCGCTATTGTGACCCGCCTGAAAGGCGGTGATCCGTTTATCTTCGGCCGCGGCGGTGAAGAAGCAGAGGTGCTCTTCAAGGCGGGTCTGTCTTTTGAAATCGTTCCCGGCGTCACTTCAGCGATTGCGGCACCGGCTTATGCCGGTATACCGCTGACCCATCGAAAGCTAACCTCCACCCTGGCCTTTGTTACCGGCCATGAAGATCCTAACAAGGAAGAAACAAGCATCGACTGGGCCGCCCTGGCAAGCGGCATCGGCACCCTGGTCTTTTTCATGGGGGTCAAAAATCTGCCCGAAATTACCCGCCAGTTGATGGATCACGGCAAACCACCGGATACGCCGGCTGCGCTGGTCCGCTGGGGCACAACCCCCGGCCAGGTAACGGTATCCGGTACACTGGACACCATTGTCGAAAAGGTCAGAGCTGCCGGATTGAAGGCGCCGGCCCTCATCGTGGTTGGCGATGTCGTGAATTTGCGGCCAAGGTTGAAGTGGTTTGAGAAGCGGCCGCTGCTGGGCAAACGAATTATTGTTACCCGTGCAAGGCAGCAGGCCAGCGATTTGGTCAGGCTGATATCCGATCTGGGGGCCGAATGCCTTGAGTTTCCAACCATCGAGATCATGCCCGCCAAAGACCCCGAACCCCTGCAGAAGGCCATAGAGAATCTGAGCGCCTATGATTGGATTGTATTTACCAGTGTCAACGGCGTTATTCATTTCTTTGAGCACCTTTTTGCTTCCGGCAAAGATGTGCGCGCGTTAAGCCACATGCAAACAGCGGCGATCGGTCCGGCAACGGCCGAACAGCTGCTTGGATTCGGGCTGACCAGTGACATTGTCCCCGAAACCTACCGGGCCGAATCCGTCGTGACCGCATTTAAAGAATTGGATTTGAAGGCAAAGAAGATACTGCTGCCGCGCGCCAGGGAAGCCCGGCCGATTTTGCCGGTTGAGTTGAAAAAAATGGGGGCGGAGGTCGATGAAATTCCCGCTTATGAGACCGTAACGGTAAAGGAAAATGCCGCTGAGCTCGTTCGGGTGCTCGAAGACAAAGCTGTTGATTTGATTACCTTCACCAGCTCATCTACGGTAAAAAATTTCAAGGCGCTGCTGCCGTCTGCAAACTTTCAGGCGCTAATGCAAGGGGTGATCATCGCCAGCATCGGCCCCATTACCACCGAAACGGCTGAAAAACTGGGTTTCGATGTTCACATCAGCGCCGAATCCTACACCATACCCGGGCTGGTTGATGCCATTCTGCGATACTATCAAAAAAACAACTAGTGCCTAAAGTTTTGGTGTCGCTACGCTCCATCTTTATTTAAAGAAATGACAGAATTCCTTAATCCCGCTACAGTGCGATCACTTTAAGCACATATTGTTTGTATCTTCTGTCGTTTTCCGGCCCGCATTGCCTGCCGAAGCGTAGCTCTTTAGAGCGAAGACTGGTCCTCCTGAGGCCGTGAGTTGCATTTCCGGCATAGCTCGACAGAGCGGCGCCGGACCGTTTTCTGGCTTAAGCTGGCAGAGATTCTTTTATTCAAATATTAAAATGTCACAAACGCCCCGCTTTTTCCAAAAAGCGCAACAATTCGGCTCCACACCAATTTTTAAAGGAATTGTGATATCAGATTACGATATCTGTAGTTTTGCCAAAATGCATGTATTCTCAATAAATCCCAAGTTGGGGGATATTTGGCTTTCTGGCAATATTTGAAATATTGGCTGATTGAAACCGCCCCGCAGGTAGGCTGGTTGTTATTGCTTACTTTAATCCGGCTTCTTTGTAATATTTTTCAGCCCCCGCGTGCAAGGGTGCGGAGAGACCATCCATCATATTTTCTTTGGTCAAAATCGCATAAGCCGGATGAAGCTTTTTGAAATCTTCAAAATTATCAAAAACTTCCTTGGTAATGGCGTAGACGACATTTTCTGGAACTTTGGCGGAGGTGACAAACGTCGCCTTTACACCAAAGGTTTCGACATCGGCATCATTTTGGGCACCCGGATAGAGCGCAATGGGAATTTTCGCTTTGGCATAGTAGGGATTAGCGGCAATGATTTTATCAATACCGGATCCGGTAACAGGAATAAATCGAACCTTGCGAGCACCGGCGGTGGCCTCTTTGATGCCGTCCCTGGGATGTCCGCCGGTGGAAAAAAAGGCATCAATTCGACCGTCCTGCAACAGACCGGGAGCTTCGGCGGCCTTGACGCTTTCGGCCGTTATATCTGATTTGTAATCAATGCCCACGGCGTTAAGCACATCGATGGAATTCTGGCGCTGTCCCGATCCGGGGTTACCGATATTTACGCGTTTGCCTTTCAGATCTTCTATTTTTTCGATACCGGCATCAACTGCAGCAACCAGTGTAATCGACTCCGGATAGACGCTAAATACCGCGCGCAAATTTTCCTGTTTGCCTTTGTCTTTCCATTCTGCCAATCCGTTAATGGCCTGATATTGCCGGTCGGATTGGACAACGCCAAACTCCAGATCGCCGGCCATGATGGCATTTACGTTAAACACCGAACCTCCGGTTGATTCGACTGTCGCTCGGATACCGTATTCGTCTTTTTTCTTGTTAACGATTCTGGCAATCGCCCCACCGGTCGGATAATAGACACCGGTAATCCCACCGGTGCCAATCGTGACAAAGGTTGTCTTCGCTGCCCCTCCTGCAGCTGCCTTTTTTTCAGTTTTGGCTTCTTCATCGGGCCCACAACTTATGAGAAAGGAAACACCGAAGATCAAGGCCAAAACAAAAATAGATACCTTTTTCATATGGACCTCCTTGTGGATTAACCCGTTTTAGATTAAGCTCAAGCAATTTCTGTACGGATTTCGTGTTACCTTTCAATTTTTCTAAACCATCATAAAAGCAGGCAATATATATACATCAACAATTCGGTTACATGAAGTTTGCCTATCAAATCAGAATTTTGAATGCAACAACTTTGTAATAAACTGGTTTTAAAGAGATTATGGGAAGCATTCGGCGTAGAACTCTTGGGATCGGTTATTCGATAAAAGTATTGGGTATTAGGTATTGGGTATTTGTGGCCGTGCAAGCAATTCAGAATATGAATAATTCTAAATAGCTACCGAAACTGATAACTGTAGTTTACGCTCTGCCTTCTGTTTTCTGTCCGCTGTCCTCTGTTCTCTGACATCTGTTATCTGTCAACCGTATTTCTCAGCCAGCTGATAGACGTAATTGGCCTCTTCTTCACGGCCACGTTTGCGACAGCCACCGGCGTAAACCTCACATTTTTCTTTCAATGTCATTACCGCGGCCTGATATTGCCGCGGGGTCAGCAGGTCGCTATCGATTATTTTTACCAAGGACTGGATTCTATATTTATCCAGTCCCGTTGCTTTTGAAAGAATGGCATACCAATAAAGCTCATGTATATTTTGATTTTCAACAACCGGAAGTGCTTTGGTTTTTATTTTCCAGCAAACCAACTGGCGTAGCATACTTAACACCTTGGTCTAGAGCAAATTTTATTGAACTACATAGAAATAGTAAATATGGTGAGATGGTCAGAAATTGGATGAAACCAATTAGAAAAATGATAGTAAAGTATGAGCGAGATAGACGTTCGATGTTAAAAGAATCCCATAAGCAAATACCATCAAGGCGTATAAAATTGACAGGCTATCAACAATACTTAGTTAGAAAACACCTTAAAGAAGGAAATCAAAGACGGTTTTATAAAAAACGAAATCGAAGACGATTTTAGGCTAACAGATTCAACTTTAAAATATATAAATTTGACTTTATGACACCTTTTGTCAGACGAAATCCAAGTTTTTACAAATTATCATTTTCACCAATTATCAACTCGGATTTCAAAGCCCCACTTCAAAACTACAGATACCTCCAACAAAGTGCAACTATCAGAAGGCCAAAATTCTTGCGATATTCGTTTGGTATCGCAACTCAGAAAGGTGAATCCGAGCCCATGGATTCGCCCTTTTTATCGTCCTAAAGCCGCATTCTATGGGGTTCTGATTTGACACCAAAACCAAAGATACGATAAGTTGCATATATCCATTTCGTATCTGGAATTTTTTCATCGAGCCTGATATTTGGTAGTTTCTCATATCACCATTTGACGCCCCATTATAAAGGCCACGTGGCAAATAAGTTTTTGTTGACATCTAAATCTATTTGCAATTATAAATCTGCAGTTGTGCGCTTGCTGAAGCTCAACCTCAAAAGAATATTGACCTCCTCATCAATTCCCTCTGCTATTCAAATTCGATTGTTGAGCGAAATCTGAAATTTTAATTTGATTTCCGAATAAAAGATTCCCCACCTGAAAATTTAACAACGAAGTTAGGAAGAGGCATATGGAGACTCCACTTAAACTGTGTCTACTTTGCTCCTGACAGGTATATTTTTGCCCTGTTGGGAGGATAAATTCCAAAAAAAAGCAAATCCTCTTTATGGAAACCAGTCTTGTTATTCAGCCTAACATTCATGCTCAAATGATATATGGTTTCAACCTAAAGAGAGAGTTATGAAAATGGGCTTGCTTTTATATGGATAAGATTAATGAACTTATAAAGCTTTTTGAGCACAGTATTGTTCCTGCTGCTAAATCACAAAAAGGATACCGGGGTGCTTATCTGTTCACTGATCGCAAAACTGGCAAAGGTTATGTCATTTCCTTATGGGATAGTGAAGAAGACGCCGTTGCTAACGAACAGAGTGGCTACTATAAGGAGCAAGTAGGCAAGGCCGCAGAATTTTTTGCAGGCCCTCCTGTTCGAGAGGGTTATGAAGTTTCTGTCCAAGGATGAGCAATAAATTAAGCACTTTTTATAGATTCAGTAGCCTCGTCATTTGAAAGGAGCGGACATCATGAAACTGAAGCATTTATTTATTATCCATGCTATCCTTGCCTTAGCTCAATATACATTTAGTTTTGGCGAAGCTGTATTCGGATAAAATAATTTGAGTTTTCGAGAATTTAAATTTTCGTGCTTACATCTACTAATCTCAACTTTGGCGAACTCTTTGATATTTTTTATATCACCAGTTACTGGAATCCTTAATCAGTTGACTGAAACCCATCAATTTGGGTATAAATTCATTTATAAACTGTTCCTGCTTTTTTTTATTCCAAATGATCTGAAGCGGATCTTCTGCTGCAGAATCTAATCCGAAATCGCATCTGATTCTGAACTCCTTCGGATAATCTACATACCGAGTCCCCTCTATTTAAAACCCTTAAAAAGGTGGTATTATGGCCCGGGAAGACTTTAAACATAAACTAACTGCTATCATCTGTTTCATCATCATAGCCCACCTGTTATCTTGCGCACGGCCGCCCCGAACTAATCGCTTTGGGTTTGCTCAACATAATTATGTTTATAAGGTACCTGAAAAAACTGACGATGGATGGGAGACTTCTTCTTTAAGTACCGAAAATGTTAATTCAAAAAAAATCAACGAATTAATACTCGATATTCTTAATGGAAAATTTAAAAATATCTATAGCATCCTGATTGTTAAAAATGGGAAGGTAATCCTTGAGGAATACTTTTATGGATACAATCGTGATTCAATATTTGATTTACAATCGGCAGTGAAAAGTGTGGTTTCAATTTTGGTAGGTATTGCTATCGATCACAAGATGATTTCAAGTTTGGACCAAAAAGTTTATGATTTTTACCCTGAATTTAAAAAGACAAATTGGATTGAACAAAAGAATGAGATTACTATTAAACATGCATTAACAATGACGGCTGGATTGGAATGGGACTCATACACTTCCGACCTTTCCAGAAATGATGGCACCAAATTATGGCAAAGCGATAATAGACTTCGATATGTAATGGAAAAAAAGCTTGTAGAGCCTCCGGGTTCAAAATTTAATTACAGTTCCGGGCTCAGTGTCTTATTGGGGGGAATTATCAAAGAAACTACAGGAAATTATTGTTATCAATTCGCAGAGAAAAATCTATTTCAACCCCTCGGTATATCAAACTATCAATGGGATTTGGGTCAATGGCGAATAGACGTAGGTGGTACAGTTGGTAAACTTTTTTTAAATCCCAGAGATATGGCTAAAATCGGTTATCTGATGCTGAAAGAAGGAAATTGGCAAGGTAAACAAATTGTCTCTAAGCAATGGGTAATCGAATCTACAAAACCTCATATAACCAGTGATCTGTTCGGGGCTGGATACGGATATCAGTGGTGGTACGGTAACGAAGTGATAAGAGGTCAAAGCATAAATACATTTTATGCCGCCGGTAAAGGGGGGCAGCATATATTTATCGTACCAAAATTAGATTTAGTTACGGCATTTACAAGTAAGGTCAACGATAACCCTCTGGGCATGTACCGTCTACAGGCAATTATGACAAATTCCATTATTCCTGCCATGCTCTCCCAATCACAACCTCAGAAAATTGCTAAAATAGATCTATTGACTCCAAAAAAGTATGAGGGCAAATTCAGAATTACAGGTTATGATGAAATCCTTACCATCATAAGAAAAGAAAATACACTTTTCTGCAAACTTTTTGGAGATAAATTTGAATTAATTCATTCAGCAAATCATCAGTTCTATGGTGAATCGAAAAATATCGGAGAAGTTAAAATAGATTTTCTAACTGATAACCAAAATGATATCGAATCTTTGGAGGTAAAAATTGGTTTTATCCGATTGCCGTTCACCAAAATGAATTAATCCTTTTCTTAATAAGAACAAAGCAAAAAAAATTGTACATTAAATTTCTGGTAAGTCGTAAAATCTGGATGTTCTGTCAATAAATTTGGAATTTGCTACCACCGAAAGATATTCGGATATTCAACCAATCGCAAATGAGCCACAATTGTAGATACAACAATAAAAACCAAGTATCTTGTGCCCTTTCATTTTGAAGGTATTGCAAACTAATCACAAGATATCATCTTTTAGATTTCTGAAATTAATTGACAATAAAATTTTGCTACCAAAAGTTGCGATATCTCCATCTGTATCCTGCTGTAATAATTTTTCATTATGATATCGCTTTTATATCTCAATTGTAAAAATCCACCAAAGTGCTTCCTATAAATTCAATATTCGACGGCTTTCATCAGGCGTTGCCACTTCCCGGCCATATTCCTTTGCTATCCTGACGATGCGCTCTACAAACTGGGCGTTGGTTTTGGCCAGAACGCCTTTGGTGTAGTAGATATTGTCTTCCATGCCCACGCGGATATGGCCGCCCATGGCGAGGGCCATCATGGACATCGGCAGATGACCTTTGCCGATCCCTATCACGGACCAGGTAGAATCCTCAGGAAGATATTCATGCAGATATACTAAAGATTTAGGTGTTGCCGCAGCCCCCCACGGCGTCCCCAGTACCAATTGGAAGTGAAACGGCGCCTCTAATTTTCCAGCGTCACCCATGCGCATACAGGTCGAGAGCATTCCGGAGTCAAAGATTTCAAGCTCCGGCTTCACCCCCAGATCCCTCATTTTGCTGGCCGCCGCTTCAAGGAACTCGGGTGAATTGATAAAAACCGTACCGCCCAGATTGATGGAGCCGGCATCAAAGGAGGCCAGTTCCGGTTTCAGTTCCAGCGGTGCCAGTCGTTCTTCTGTGGGAAGATTTTTACCCGGGATACCGCTGGTCGTCAGGCACAGGATTAGATCGGTTTTTTCCCGCAAAGGCTCAACCACCTGCTTGAAAATTTCCAGATCCTGGGTGCCCAGTCCGGTGTCCGGATCACGCACGTGGATGTGAACGATGGAAGCCCCAGCATTCCAGCACTCGATGGCGGATTGGACGATCTCCTCAGGTGTTATGGGAACATAAGGCGTCATTTCGCGGGTAATTCGACTCCCGCAGATTGCGGCTGTGATGATTAGCTTATCCATTGTGGAAGCTTTACCTCCTTTTTTGCTCTCTTCTCAGGAAGGCAGCAGTTGTTTTGCGTGAACGCCAACGGCCGGACTGCCTGTCAACCGGGGGCTGTCAATACCCGGAGGATTGAGACAGCGCATGTGACCGTAATGTTGACCATTCTTGGGCATTTATCCTCCGCCGGACCGGGTATAAGGACTTACGCAAACTGAAAATTTTCGGCTTGCTGCGGTTAAAATACGCCGTAACATACTGAATTGATCTAGCTTTAGTTTGCTTGACAATGTCCACTCGAATCAGTTATTAGATAGTTACTTTGGTCTTTGACAAAAAGCAATGGTTTGTTGGCCCCGGCTTTCAGCATGATTAGATTCTGTCCCACTTACAGTCGGATCTATATCAAATAACCCTGAAATGTTGAAAGGAGGAAAGATGAGACGAAAAGGTTTGATCCTAATTGCGGTGACGGTGCTGTCGATTTTTCTGATCGCCTCTGCGGCACAGGCAGAACAGAAGTTTTTACGGATGTTCTCAGGTCCCGAAGGCGGATCCTGGTACCCCCTCGGTTCGGCCATGATGAGCATTGTGGAAAAGAACATAAAGATCTCCACGTCCAACGGACCCGGCGGGGGCGTGGGCAACTGTAAGGCCGTCAACGGCGGGCGTGCCGACTTAGGCTGGACTTACACCCACACGGCCTATAACGCCTATGACGGTCGTGGCAAGTTTGATAAGAAGAACACCAACCTGCGGCATCTGATGTCCCTGTATCCCGGTGTCTTTCAGATCGCGGTCCCGAAATCCAGCAAGATCAATTCCGTGGCCGATCTGAAAGACAAACGCATCGTTCCCGGCAAGGTGGGCTTCTCGGGAACCGTCATTGCCGAACAGGTCCTGAAGGCTCACAACATCACCTTCGACAGCATCAAAAAAAGCGGCGGAATGGTCAGTTATGTCGGCTACTCCGACTCAGCTGCACTTATGAAAGACGGCCACAGTGACTGCTACATGGCCGTAACCTCCTGTCCCCAGTCCACCATGATCGATCTGAACTTTCGCCCGGGTATACGCTTTCTGCCCATCGACTCAGAGCACATGAAAAAAATCCTGCAGATGGAACCCGGACTGATGGAAACCGTCATACCCAAAGGGGTCTACAAGGGATTGGACGCCGATGTACCGGCGATAGGAACCGTGACCGCTATTATTATTAGCAAGGATGTATCGGATGATCTGGCCTACAACATTGTCAAGACCCTGTATGCCAACTGGCCTGAGCTGGCCAAGGTGAAAAAGAAAGCTATCGAAGACTCCAAACCGGAAAAGGCGCTGCTGGGCGCACGCATTCCCGTGCATCCGGGTGCGCTACGCTACTATAAAGAAAAGGGATATGCAAAGTAGCGGTTTCGATTTAGAACCAATGCTTCCGGCGCCGGATCGGATGTGAGACCGGCGCCGGAACCGAATCATACCTGCCAGAGTGCCAAGATGTCGAATCGGGACGAGGAGCTCTAAAGTTGTCTGCTGAATCGCAAAAGCTTGAATACCAGGAGGTAAAGAAACAAAGTGTCGTGGAATGGCTGCTCAGCCAAAAGAAAGGGGTTTTCCATTATCCCTTAGAGCTTAGCGTCTGCTTTTTATCGATTTCCCTCAGCATCTATCATCTCTTTGTCGCCTATGCCGGGTCCCTGGAGGCCCATGCCTTTCGCTCCACCCACCTGGCCTTTGTGATGATCCTGTGTTTTTTCCTGCGTCCGTTGGGCCGCAAAAACTGGACCGATCCCAAAAACGCCTGGTTTGCGGTGGATCTGCTGTGCGCCCTGCTCACATTGGCGGTGCAGATCTACACACTCTGGGACCTGGACGCCTTTATCTTCCGCCGCGGCGATCTGAGCCAGCTGGACATCTACGCCGGCACCGTTTTACTCATCCTGCTGCTCGAGGCGACCCGGCGCGCCGTGGGATGGGCCATGGTCATCATTGCCGGCTTCTTTATCGTGCAGACCGCCTTTTCGGATCATTTCTTCGGCATATTCTACGGTCCGCCCAGTTCCTGGTTTCCTGTTCATCCTCTTCGGGGCCATCCTGGTACGGTCGGGGGCCGGCCGTTTTTTCATCAATGTGGCCCTGGCGCTGACCGGCAGCAAAGTCGGGGGGCCGGCCAAGGCATCGGTTGTCAGCTCATGCCTGATGGCTTCGGTCTCCGGCTCGGCGGTGGCCAATGTGGTCACTACCGGCAGCTTTACCATACCGCTGATGAAACGCATCGGTTACCGGAACTACTTTGCCGGTGCGGTGGAAGCCTGCGCTTCTTCCGGGGGCCAGATCATGCCGCCGGTGATGGGGGCTGCGGCTTTTGTGATCGCCGAGTTCCTCAATATGCCCTACCTGAAAGTGGCCATTGCCGGTATCTTTCCGGCGCTCATCTATTTTTTTTCGATTTTCGTAATGGTTCATTTCGAGGCGCGCAAGCGCAACCTGGCAACGATCTCAGCGGCCGAGCTTCCCATCTTCAAGAAAGAGGTCAAGCGGGGCGGACACCTATTTATCTCCATCGCTGTCATTATTATCCTGCTGGTCATTGGTTACACACCCATGTTTGCCGCTTTCTGGGCCATCATCTCGATTCTGGCGCTCAGCTTCCTGCGCCCGGAAACCCGCATGCGTCCCGTAGATTTTCTCAGCGCCCTCGAGGAAGGCGCCCGATTGGCCGTGGCGGTTTCCGTCGCCTGCGCTGCGGCAGGGATCATCATCGGTTGTGTTTTTGTTTCCGGGCTCGGTCTGAAATTCACCAACCTGATTGTCACGCTTTCCGCCGGCATCCTACCCATCGCACTGGTTTTGACCATGTTCGCCTCCCTGATCCTGGGCATGGGATTGACCACCACGGCCGTCTACATCACCCTGGCAGCTCTGGTGATACCGGCGCTGACCAAAATGGGCGTGGAGCCGATTGCCGCCCATTTTTTTGCCTTTTACTACGGCCTGGTCTCGGCCATTACACCGCCGGTGGCACTGGCATCTTTTGCCGCAGCGGGCATCGCCGGCTCCAATCCCATGCAGACCGGATTCCATTCCCTGCGGCTGGGCATTGCCAAATATATCCTGCCCTTTGTTTTCGTATATGCGCCGGGAATGGTCTTTGTCGGCAGCTGGATAGAAATTACCCTTGGCATCGTGGGCGGTTTTGCCGGAATTTATGCCCTGACCATCACCACCGAAGGGTGGTGCCTTTCCAAAGTTGGCTGGCCGCTGCGAATTCTGATGGCCGCCTGTTCACTGCTGTTTTTTGTTCCCGGCCTGAAGCTTGCCGGTCTGAGCCTCAGCCTGCCGTACTGGTTGACCCATCTTGCGGCCTGGGTGCTGCTGATCGGCTTTACCCTTTTTCACCGCGCGCAGTATCGCCAACACCCGCAGGAGGTGCCGGCATGAGTCTTAACCGCATGTTGCAATGGCTGCTCCTGGCAGCAACCGCTGCCCTGCTGATATTTTTGAAATGGCTTCATCTGGGCGTCACCCACTATAACCTTTTTCTACTGATTCTGGTCGGATGGATTTTCGGGTTGGTCTTGGCCTTCCGGGTTCTGACCCCCCACCGCCGTTCCGGCAACTGAGTCTTTTCACATCCAAAAGACCTTTTACCCATGATGATCAATATGGGCAGAATATTGCAGCAAACGGCTTTGCGGTTTGCTGACTATCCCGCAGTGGTCAATGTCGAAAGGGGACGTCGCTTCACTTATGCCCGCATGCACGAACTCACCAATCGTCTGAGCAACGCCCTCAAACATCGTTTCGGCCTTGGCCGGGGCGATTTCTACGCCACCATTGTCGATAACGACAACATGGCGCTGTTTCACCCCTGGATGCTGAAATGCCCGGTGGGAGCGGTGTGGATCGATGTGCGCGATTCCACAGAAGCGCAGTTGCACCAGATCGATCATGTTCAGCCGAAAATCGTATTTCTCGAAGAACGTATGCTGCCGCTGCTTTACGAGAACCTGCAGGCACGCAAGATCCATGTGGTGGCCATGGACCGGCCCCGGAAATCACAGGCGCAGGTTTATGACTTCTGGGATTTGGTCGAGCAGGCTGCCGCGGTCGAGGTCGACGAAGAATTTGTGGCCGATGATTCATCCGAGCAGATCAGTGTGCTGCGCTTTACCGGCGGCACCACCGGCCGGGCCAAATGCGCCCCGTACACCCTTTTTAACCTGTGGATCTGGGGCTGCAATCCGGCACACTTTTATGAAACCTTTCCCTTTGAGCATCCCCGGGCACTGTTTTTCTCTCCCCTGCACCATGCGGCTTCCGGATCCGTGGTCATTCCGGCGCACATCAAAGGCGGCGCCATCATCACCCTCAACCAGGCCGACCCGGAATCCGTCGGCAGCGCCATTGAGGCCGAGAAGGTCGACATGATCTATGCCGTACCGACGGTTCTTTACCGCATGCTGGAAATAAATCTTTCCCGCACACACGATCTGAGCAGCCTGAAAACGATCCGTTACGGCGGCGCGCCCATCTCCCCTTCAAAGCTGGAGGTCCTGCTGGAAATCTTCGGCCGTATATTTGTTCAGGGCTACGGTTCTACCGAATGCTGGCCTTCGGTCACCATCTTGGGCCGCAAAGACCATGGTACCCGAACCCCGGAACAGCTCCAGAGGCTACTCTCCGTGGGACGGCCCATGCCCGGCGAGGAAGTCATCATCTGCGATGAAGAGGGGCAGGTGCTGCCGGCGGGCCAGCGCGGGGAGATCTGGGTCCGGGGACCCAATACGATCGAGGGCTACTACAGGGCGCCCGAGCTGACGCAGGAAAATTTTTCTTCCTCCGGTTTCTGGAAATCAGGCGACATGGGTTACACCGACGAGCAGGGCTACGTCTATCTGGTTGACCGCAAACAGGATATGATTATCACCGGAGGATACAATGTCTATGCCATCGAGGTTGAGAACTGTCTCAACAGCCATCCGGCAATACAGAATTCAGCGGTGGTGGGTGTCCCTGACGACATCTGGGGTGAGCAGGTCTGCGCCATGGTGATGCTGGTTCAGGGAAGCACCGCATCCGCACAGGAGTTGATCGACCACTGTAAACGCCACCTGGCCCGTTATAAAGCGCCAAAAAAAATAAGGATCGTCGAACAGCTGCCCCTGAGTCCGGCCGGTAAAGTGCTGCGCCGCGAAGTTCGCCGACTGCTGGAGAGCAACGGTTAGAAGTTATTCGTTATTGGTTATTCGTTATTTGAATTTGAGCACTTTATTTTTTCAACTGATTCACCAATAACTGATAACCAGTAACGAATAACCAACAGCGCCGCCTTGAGCGCAAACCGCTCAAGGCGGCGCTGTTCGGCTGAGGGAACGGTCTAGCTTCAAGACTTCCACCAGCAATTTATCCCGCCACTTTTTGATGTTCGCCAGCGAGTGCTGGCGGACCACTTCCATTTCATTGACGCTTTTGATGAAGGGCGCTTTCAACGGAGCAGGGATGGTTTTCCAGGCGGCCATGGATTCCCATCTCAATTTATAGGACTCGGCATAATCTTCCACAAAGTCTTCGATGCCGTCGCCTGCCAGATAAGCCCTTAAACAGGGACCGATGAACGGATCCCGCATTCCCATTCCGTTGCAGAAGGCGCTGTCAACCTCCTCCGCACTGGCCACCCCGCTGGCCACCAGGTCAATGGCTTCGCGCAGAATGGCGGCCTGGAGCCTGTTGACGATATAGCCGGAAACCTCTTTTCTGAGCCGCACCGGCGTTTTACCGAGGGTCTCCATCAACGCAACGGTGATGTCGACCGCCTCCGGAGCTGTTTGTTCACCGCCGACGATCTCCACCAGGGGAATAAGATGAACGGGCAGAAACGGATGGGTCAGAACACAGCGCTGCGGTCGTGTGACTTCCTTTTGAATCTCGGTCATCATCAGCCCGGAACTGCTGCTGGCAAAAATTGTATCGGGCGCTGCGGCCGCGTCCATTTCTTTGAATACCGCTTTTTTGGCCGCGTAATTGTCGGGAACGGATTCCTGAATGTAATCGGCATGCCTGACGGCGTCGGTCAGATTCAGGATGGTCTGAATACGTTCGCCGGCCACGGCGGCCCGGCCTTTTGGGAGCCGGCCGTTGTTTTCCAAAAACATTAAGCTCGAATTTACCTGCGTTGTCGCATTTTCTAGCCTATCCTCGCTTAAATCCTGCAGGATGACGTCATACCCATTGGCGGCAAACAGGGTGGTCCATCCTTGACCAATGAGTCCCGCACCGACGCATGCCACAGTTTTGATGCTGCTGCGCATTTTTTTATCTCCCTTCAGGCCGTATTACCAAATTGGCCGGATCATACCCGCCCTGCCGCCATGACGCGGCACTTTTTGTCATCACGCTTCAGATGGTTGCGTCAGGGCCTTGAGGACCGCTTCGAGTGAAGGCGTGGCAGGGGCATCTTTGAACCCGACCAGCCGCCCATAAATCATTTCAGCCGCAGCGTGGAATTCACCGGGCAATCCGGCCTCGCGAAAAGTCGCCGCTATTTCGGCCATCTCCCCTGCAAATCGCCAGGCTTTGGCTGTTTCTCTGCGGACCCTCTCGGCCGCCTGTTCGCCGAAGTTCGGCCAGTCCCTCGACCACTGGGCCTGCAGCTCAGCGCGCACTCCCAGAACTTCGGCAGTGGCTAAAATTGCGCTCAACAGGGCCGAGGTGCCTTTGGTATAAGCGGCATAGCACATTTTTAATGCCGACGCCCTGCCGATGGTCTCCCCGATGGCGCAGGTCGTCAACGGCCCGGCCGAGCAAAGCGCCACCGCCTCTTCCGCCTTATCTCCGGACAGGTAAAGCCAGGTTTTTTCGGGCTCCCTCACCGGCACGCCGATAATGCCACCGTCCACAAATTCCACCCCGGCTGCTTTCATCTTTTCAGCGATGCGAAGTGCCCGTTGCGGCGCAATGGCATTAACATCCAGATACAATCCCTGATAGGATTGAGCCAGTACCTGTTCAGCAACTTCTTCCGCAGCATGCGGCGGGCAGACGCTGATGACAATCGGACAAATTTTACAGAGAGCCGCCAGGGTGACCGTATCGACAAGATTGAATGTTTCAGCGCGATCCCGGCTTTGACGGCTGCGCCCTTCAGACGCCCAGCAGACCGTATAACCGCTGTTCTGAATGGATTCCGCGACATAGATTCCCATTGCGCCGGGATGCAAGATACCAACTTTTGGTTTCGACATCGTGCAACTCCTGTTATTCTTTTGTTTTTTCAGCTTCCATGCTCTATCATATTTATTTTTATTTCACCAATAGCGTTTGAATCTTCAATTTACGCTGTGCCTTGCGGCGAGATGCAGTTTTTCAGCCCGGAGCCCTTCGCTGTATTTTTTTTGCGTGGTTTCTAAATATGCCGTACTTTACGCCATGGGAGGGGTGTTAAACGATTCCCCTTTAGCCAGCATAAATTCCGAAAAGCTTTCCCGCTTCGGTACATCGAAAAGAACGTCATCTAAATTATCGGGCATGGGGAGCCGGCCATAGGCATGACATGCGGCAACTGCCGCGTGGATGTGCTCAGGCGGCGTTTCAGCGGCAATCTGGTTGAGATGAATCATGCAGCGCCCATCTCTTGCCATTTTATCGATATAGAGTTTGATCCGTTTGACAATTGCCTCAGCAGGTCCCCTCTGAAGAAGGATTGCATCCACGCCCGCGGTCACAGATGTGTCGTGTTCATTTGCATAGGCCTTCACCCGCTCGGGCCCGACTTCATAAAGATCCGGGTCCAGCACGCTCAACGAGCCGGGACTGCAGCGGATTTTTTGTGAAAAGAAGCGCTCTATATCGCGGCTTCTGGCATCGCCCCAGTTTCCTCTGGTGATCAGCTTATCACCTAATTGGTCTCGCAGCCTTTCTGTATATGCGACCACATATTCGTCCATCATATCGAGGGTGATCATCGGAGGAGAGGCCCAGGCGTCACGTCCGTCCATGATAAGGTCAGGATTGCCGATTTCACTTCGCAGTACTTCCATAAACGGTACAATGACTTCGTCACAGAGAAATTTAAAAAGACGATGTGCAAAGCGCGGCCGCTCGAACATATCCATAACAAGATTTTCATATCCTCTGATGTTAACCGCGATACTAAATGGAGTTGTAAAATAGACACGCTCGAGTTTCTGCGTGGTTTCCAGAAAAATCTTGCTGAATTCCAGAATCCAGGGCATCCGGCCCGACGTATATGGATCGGGGGGAGAAATCCGATCGAGATCGGAGGGTGTGCTGATCAATGGCCGGGTACGATCGATATCGGGAATCCCGCCGGGGTGATAAACAACTCTTTGCCCCATTGCTTCGGCTTCAATGTTGTAAACGTCCCAGAAATTACTAAGTACGTCGAGCTGATAGTATTCGGTGACGAGCAGCTGCACGCGTGCGAACGTGTGTGCATCTGTAAAAAATCGTTTTGTCGAGACGCCGGCCAGATGCGCCGAATGGTCATTGCTCTGGGCGCCGATCACAATCCTGGCATCTTGAGGTGCTGGGTTTAGATTCGTTTTGATTTCTTTTACCATCCAAACAGTACCCGTGAGTTTTTGATTATCTGACGTTATAAGTTTTCAGCAGCGCGTTTGACTTCAACATAATAAGCTGCCGCCAGCGCTGCCGTGCAGCCGTCGGCGGCCGACAGCACGATTTGCCGGCCGTATTTCTCCCTCAGGTCCCCGATCGCAAAAATTCCGGATAAATTGGTTTCGCACCTTTCATCGGTACACACATATCCGTCGGCATTAACCCGGGTCCCGGCCGGAACCAGCCGGTTATCCGGGTCAAAACCGATGCCGATGAAAACGCCGTCAGCGGCCAGTTCCATCGTTTCTTGGGTCCGGGTGTTCTGCAGGTCCACGGCATCGATCTGGCCTTCACGCCCCTTGATGGCCGTGACAACTGTGTCCCAGAGAATCTCAATTTTTTTGTCGGCTTTGACGCGTTGTTGCAAAATACCGCTGGCCCGCAATGCATCCCGGCGATGGACCAGGTATACCTTTTGCGCCAATTTGGAAAGATACAGCGCCTCCTCAGTTGCCGTATCCCCGCCGCCAACCACCACCACGGTTTTATTTCTAAAAAAGAACCCGTCACACACGGCACAATAGGAGACACCTTTGCCGTAAAATTCATCCTCTCCCGGGATGCCCAGCTTACGGGGCAGACCGCCGGAAGCCAGTATTACGGCGTGGCTTTTTAGGCGCTCGGCGCCATTGAGCTCAACGGTGTGCCATTCAAGTCCCGGTTCCAGAGCGGTAGCCTCCTGTGAAAGCACCTCCAAATGATAGGCCTGGGTGTGCTCAAGAAATTTTTGCGACAAATCGTAGCCGTTGATGTTTTGAAAACCGGGGTAATTTTCGATCTCATCTGACAGGGTCACCTGCCCTCCCGGCGAGGCCTTTTCAATCATAACCGTTCGCATCGAAGCCCTTAATGAATAGATTCCGGCCGACATCCCGGCCGGTCCCCCACCGATAATGATGACATCATAAAATTCACGATTTGCCATATTTTCGCTCCTCTGGTTTTGTGAAAAAATGGTCCGTCAAACGGGTTTATCTCATGGATTATGATATTTTTCAATGCGACGCAACCCAGAGACCCAATCTGGTGTTAAAGCCTCACCCATGCGCATCTCCTCGGCAGGTGGGTAAAGCGAAATAAATCCTTTGAGGTATTGACCTGATGATGAATTTTGTTGTAACTTAGATTGTTTGGGTGGATTCAGGAATTTCCGTTTCTGCCGATTCCACCGGATTTCTGCGCTGGCTGACCTGATTTTTTAGACCCACTTCCTATAAGCGTACTGTTTGCAGAAATAATTGAAATTTCCAGTAAAAACCGCCGTCATTAGGGCTGGATAGGGTGCGGTATGGACAATTTTCTCCAACAATTGCCAGGATTTGTCGATGAGATCAAAACGCTCAAGGAGGTAATTATTACCAACATCGTATTGATCGGCCAGACACCTGCGCCGACATTTAAGGAGAAAAGACGCAGCAAAATTTTCATGGAACGTTTGGCCGAATTCCAGGTCGATGAAGTTACCACCGACGGGTACCGCAATCCGATTGGAATCATCCGGGGCACCGACGCCAGCAAACCGCCCATTATGGTTCTGGCCCACCTGGACACATTCTATGAAAAGGATCTGGCTGTAAATTATGTCATTAAAGAAGACACCATCACCGGGGCCGGTATTTTAGACAATTCCCTCGGCGTGGGGGTGGTCACATCACTGCCGGCTATATTTAAAAAATTGGATATCCGATTTGAGTCCGACATCATACTGGCCGGCACCATTCAATCCATCGGCAAGGGCAATTTGCGGGGTGTCAGACACCTTCTAAAAACCTGGCCGACCCCCATCAGAGGCGGCATCTGTATCGAGGGTATCGAACTGGGCAGACTAAATTATTATTCGGACGGCATGATCCGGGGCGAAATTTGGTGCAGCATTTCAGAGGAAAGGAGTATGCTGGATGAATATACGCCCAATGCCATTATTATTTTGAATGAGGTCATCAATCAAATTATGAGTCTAAAGATGCCGCAGAGACCCCGCTCTCGAATCGTGGTCGGCAAAATATCAGGCGGCGCCAACCATGGCAAAATCGCGCACGAGGGTTACATCGGGTTTGAAATACGCAGTGATTCCTATCGAATGGTTAAGAAAATTTTCGGTGATATCAAAGACATCGTCGAGGGACTCAGCCACGAATATGAGGTCGATCTGAACTTAAGGACCATCAGCAACTTAAGAGCCTCACGTCTGAAGTACACGCATCCATTGGTCAAAAATTCTGCTGTAGTTCTGGAAACTTTAGGCATCAAACCGTTTAGCAAATCTACTGAATCTGCACTGTCCATTTTCCTTTCGAACAAAATACCGGCGGTCACGCTCGGGATCACTCATGGGGTCGATCATTATAAAGAAAAGGCCACCATGGAAATTGAGCCGATGTTCAAGGGGATTGCCCAGGTCATCGGTGTCATAAAGGCTATCGACAGTGGAGTGTGTGATGAACAACAACTGGCTTGAAAAAAACACCTTTCATTATTCCGACTTTAAGGATCTGGGTCGGCTCGTTGCCGAGAAAACCAGGAAGAACCTCAAAATTTCTCTGTGTCTGCCGACCCTCAATGAAGAAAAAACCATTGCCAAAGAAATTATCATTCTGAAGTCGGAGTTGATGACCCGCTATGCGCTGCTGGATGAAATTGTGGTGGTGGATTCAGGCTCAACAGATAGAACCACAGAAATTGCGCGCGCATACGGCGCCGACGTATATAATGCTGCCGAAATTCTGCCGCACCTGGAACAATTTAAGGGCAAAGGCGAAAACCTCTGGAAAGCCCTTTATATCACCCAGGGCGATATCATCGTTTATCTGGATGCAGATATCAAAAATATTCATCACCGCTTCGCCTACGGTTTGCTCGGTCCGCTCCTGATGTATGATGAGATCAAATTCGTCAAGGCATTTTACGATCGGCCGATATCGATCGGAAAAAACAAGATGCGGCCCACCGGCGGCGGCCGGGTTACCGAGCTGGTTATCCGACCGCTGTTCTCCCTGTTTTTCCCGGAACTGACCCAGTTAATCCAGCCGCTTTCCGGAGAATATGCCGGTTACAGAGAAGTTTTTGAACGCATACCATTTCCAATCGGCTACGGTGTTGAAACCAGTATGAATATGGATATCTATACGAAATGGGGCCTGGATGTCATCGCCCAGGTAGATCTGGACCGCCGGATCCACCGCAACCAGGATACAAAGGCACTGGGACGGATGGCCTTTGCCATCCTAAAGACATTTATCAATCGTAAGGTTCGGCTGGGATTAATCGATCTGAGAGATGAACTTTTTGACGAAATGATTCAGTACAACCTCGTTAATAACCAATATCAGCCGGAGCTTTTTAAAATTGAAGAACATGAACGGCCACCCATAATCGAAATCCCTGAATACCGCGAAAAGTTTAAAATTGAACCGGACTTTATCCAAAAGCTGCAAGAGGCTTAAACCGACGCTGACCGATATCTGCTGGAAACGGAAATTCGAACTGTGATCAATTCAAAACTCATCGACAAATGCAATCGTCATCTTAACTATCTGCGCATATCCATTACCGACCGGTGCAACCTGAAGTGTCGCTATTGCGTGCCGCAAGATTTGATCCCCAAGCTTTCTCATGGTGAGATATTAACCTACGAAGAAATATTGCGGGTGGTCCGAATCGCTACCCGCCTGGGTATATCAAAGGTTCGGGTAACCGGTGGCGAACCTCTGATTCGAAAAGGTGTCTATGATTTCTTCAGGGAACTGGTGAAGACTGAAGGCCTAAAAGATGTGTCGCTGACAACAAACGGCGTCCTTTTAAAGGATAATCTCGTGAAAATCCAATCTGCCGGCATCACCAGAATTAATGTTAGTCTGGACACACTAAACCGCAAAAAATATCTTGAAATCACCGGTCATGATGATTTCGAACGGGTATGGCAGGGAATCGAGAAAGCCCATGAAATGGGGTTTTATCCGATAAAACTGAATATTGTGGCCCTGAGCGGGGTCAATGAGGATGAGCTTGTTGAAATGGCACGCTTATCATTTCGATATCCTTTCCATGTTCGCTTTATCGAATACATGCCGATTGGCCGGTCCGATTTCAACACGAATTCGCTCCTGTTGGCCCCTGAGATTAAAGACCGTATCGGTGCCATTGGAAATCTAGTGCCGGTTCAAGGAATCGAACACGACGGCCCGGCACAGCGTTATAAATTCGAAGGTGCCAAAGGTGAGGTCGGATTCATTCCCGCACTAAGCCAGCATTTCTGCAATAAATGCAATCGGCTCAGATTGACTGCCAGTGGCCATTTAAGACCCTGTCTTTTAGCGGATCATCAGGAAGATCTAAAAGGACCCCTTAGAAAGAGTTGTTCCGATCAGGCGTTAGCAAACATTTTTTTTGCGGCGATTCAGCACAAGCCATCAGACCACAACCTGCCTGCCCAAAATCCCACACGAATCTGCAGTCAGATGCGCGCCATCGGCGGGTGATAAAAAAGCCCGAACCGCAACAGTGGGAGGCTACATTTACTCGCGCACATTTTTGGGATGCGGTCCGGGCTAAAAAAGAAAAAGCCAGCATTGATTTGTGGAAAAATTGAAACACCACAAGGTATCAGGCCTATAAAAGCAGGCAAATAACAAACCCGCTCCAACAGGTCAAGGCTTTTTTTCAAATAAATGATTTTTTTCTGAAACCCTATTTAACCCTTTTTCAGATACGGAGGGCCCGATGGAAATCAAAACCCTTACAATCGAAAACCCGGACAGCTTAAACTTTATTTTAGGCCAATCCCATTTTATTAAAACCGTCGAAGACGTCTATGAAATTATGGTGACAACAGTCCCTATGGCAAAATTTGCAGTCGCATTCTGTGAGGCTTCCGATAAGTGTCTGGTGCGGCATGCGGGCACGGATGACGATCTGCTGGAATTGGCCAAAAAGAACGCTTTTAAACTGTCTGCCGGACATAGCTTTATCATATTTATGAAAGACATGTTCCCCATCAATGTCTTAAATGCCATTAAAAACGTGCCTGAGGTCTGTCGCATTTTTTGCGCCACCGCCAACCCGGTGGAGGTCATCGTCGCCGAAACGGATCTGGGGCGCGGGATCCTGGGGGTGATCGACGGATTCAAATCCAAAGAGATTGAAACCGAAGAAGACATCCGCATTCGCAAAGATTTTCTAAGAAAGATCGGGTATAAGCAGTAACCCAATTTTCGCAGCCCTTTTTAATGATCACAAATCAGCTCACGCTTTAGGCGTGGCAGCCCCAAGCCTATGAACTTTTTACGAAAGAGATGTACAAAAATTTATTTATAACACTTTGAAACCATTTGAAATATAATAATTTACGATTTTTTAAATTTTTCTTTGACATCAGGTATATATTGTTTTATTTAAGCGCCTGACTGATCTGTTCAGACCTTCTTTTCATTGTTCTGGTTTAGGATCATTTCATAATGATGGTTTAAACCTAATAAGGGGGGGCAATGAGTCCAGATGCCGAACAGCGCGACACGACCCGAGTAAAACACAAGGCCAACATCCTGCTCGAAAACTTTCCTTCCGGTTCCCATTACCCAGCGCAAATGTTTAACTACAGCCGTGGCGGATTGTATTTTGAATCCGATTATGCACCGTTGCCGGGCACTGAAATTTATATCGGTATTGAAATATCACCCTATGATTTCGGTCCGGATATGTATCGGGCCAAGGTCCAATGGCGCAAGGAATTGTCCGGGCAGGAATCCAAATATGCGTTTGGCGTCGGCGTCAAATATCACTATCCGATTGGGTTTTAACGGCCAAAGCGTTTAAACAATAACCCGGCCCCGCAAGCGTCGATTCTGCTCAGGAGCCACTTCTGTTTTTCGGCCTGCCTGATTTTCTATGTCCCTTATTAAAAGCCGAAAATTTTCCAGCGATCAGCCTTATTTCTGCATTTCCCAAAAATTGTCTGATGATCTCACAACAGGGTTCGGGTTCTTGTTATCCTGATTATGCCGTCAGATTGGACAATCACCTGGTCTAATTTTCTTGATATTTATAGGGTTGTAGGTGTATGATTATATCTATAGCACGCTCATTAGACATGCAAATTTCCTAAAATTCGTTTTCATTCTCAATTCTCTTTGCTGTTCAAATTTGCCGCACAGGTTACGGCGGTCCCTGTAATTGCTTTACCCAGCGTGATAGATTCTGGACTTCTTTAAATTTTAACCTAAAAATTTAATTCAAAATTAAGGGGATTGATCATGAAAAAATCACTTATCTTATTGATTTGTCTATTTACGGTTACGGCGCACACCTGGGGGGCGACTTACACCATGCGTGCCGACGGTACGCGTACCTCCAAAGGCACAACCCCCTGCGGAAGCGGTACGGCGTCTGATTTCATGGGGATATCCGGTCATAATAATACCAGTTTCGCCCCTGGAGACGTCATCGAGCTCTGCGATGATGGCGGCAGCACCTATACCGGCCGGCTGCAAGTTCCCTCCAGCGGTTCCGAAAGTGGCGGATACATCACCTACCGTCCTGAAAGCGGGGCCACCATAACCGTTGATGCCGACGGCGCAACCGCGGAGGCCTTTCGCATGGCGGGGCGCCAGTACATCCGGGTGGAAGGTTTGAATTTTAAGGGCGCCATAGGCGCGGGCGTATACGGCGCCACCCAACCCGGCCGGGACATCGCCAACATTGTTCTGGACAACATCCGCAGCTATGCCCACGGCGGGCCCGGGGTGCAGTTTGTTTCCAGGTACCAGAACCCTGATGAGAAAGTAAGCCGCATCACCATTCAAAACAGCCAATTTGATACCAATGGTGCCGCCGGCATCAGTTTGTCGGGCCATCGCCTGATAGAGCACGTCACCATTGACGGCAACGAGGTGTTTGAAAACAATACCAAGCAAATGTCCCGTAACGGCATCGGGATCTCGATGCCCAAAAATACGTTATCCACCGGATGGACGGACCATGACGGCAATGACTATTCTCAGGTCGTCCCCAATCCACCTTTGCGGGTGTTTCAAGATGAAGACAATCTAAGGGAGCTGGCCAAAAGCAGTATTCCCCTTTCAGAAGGGCAATGGGAATATGTGGATGGCCAGTTATATGTGGATATCGGCGGCGACCCCCAGGGAATAAATATCGTATACATATACGGCAAGATAACCGATGTCGCCGTGATCAATAATAAATCATACAGTAACACCGACCATAAAAACGGCTGGGATGGCGTGGGTATCTTTTTGGATCGGGGCGTGGAAAACAGTTATGCCGCATTTAATCAGGTTTATGACAATGACGGCGGCGGCATTTACGTAAAAACGGGTAAAAACATACATATCTATTATAATCTGATCTTTGACAATTCCGTAAGCCAGGGTGACGGCATCCGCTTAAATCAGGGTGCAAGCAATGTACAGATTTTCAACAACACCATCAACGGAACCAAAAAAGGCAACGGCGTACAGATAATGAACAACAACGTTTCAGTTGTCCTAAAAAATAATATCATCAGCAACAACAAGGCCTATGGCATCTATTCCGATGGGACATCTGACAATATCTCCGAGGACTATAATCAATTCTATCGCAACAATTCCGGTCACTGGCAAAACATAAACGCGGGCAGCAATTCCCAATCCGGAAACCCGCGTTTTGCGAGAACGGCAGTTGACAATTTTACACTCAGAAGCAGATCACCGGCCATAAATGCCGGAGAGCTTCAACAGATACACCAATACGCCGACTGGCATGACAATCCCTATTGCAAGGCCGGATATAGTCCCAAGACCCAGCTGTATGGCGATCCTGATATGGGCGCATGTGAAACAAATATAGAGTAGCAGATAAGAAAAGGCAGATTACAGAATGATTGAGCGCATGACCGTAACCGCCTGTCCTCCGAGATAGACGCGATCTGCGCCAATTCGTACCTTGACCACCCCGCCCCTGGCAGATGCCTGAAAAGCGGTAAGCGCTTCTTCGCCGAGTTTGTTGGCCCAATAAGGACCCAGGCAGCAGTGGGCCGATCCGGTAACCGGATCTTCATTAACGCCCAAGGCCGGCGCGAAAAACCGTGAAACAAAATCATAGGCGCCCGAATCCGATCGACTGGTAACAATAAAACCCCGGGCCGCGATGGTGCTCAGCAAAGTGAAGTCCGGGGTCATTTGGCGCACTGCTTGGGCGGACTTGACTTCAATCAGAAAATCAAATCGATTCTTGCCCACATACCGGGCCTCGACTCCCAATGCCCTGAACAGCGTTTCCGGAATGGCGGTCTGTTCGGCGGGCTCTGCGGGAAAATCGAGTTCGATCCATGATCCTTTTCGTACCGCACCCAGTTCACCGCTTCGGGTAAAAAACCGGGCTGGAGCATCAGTCGGCAGCAAGCCCTGCTCCCACAGGATATGCGCACTGGCAAGGGTCGCATGACCGCATAAATCCACTTCCGCCGCCGGCGTAAACCACCTGAGGTCGTATCCGTCTGCCTGCTCGACTAAAAATGCGGTTTCGGAAAGATTCATTTCATTGGCCACATTCTGCATCCAGCCCTCATCGGCGGCCTGCGGCAGTATGCATACCGCTGCCGGATTTCCGGAAAAGGGTTTATCGGTAAAGGCGTCAACCTGGAAGATCTCCTGTGACATATGTCTGCTCCTTCTAAGAATCAAATAAATAGATTCACAATCGCTCCATTGCCGTTGCCATTCGTTGCAGCGCTTTTTCAAGCAAGGCCCGCGCGCATCCGAAGTTTAGACGCACAAACCCGCGGCCGTCGAATTCGATTCCGTCCTGCAACCCCACGCCGGCATCTTCAAAAAACTTGACGGGTTTTTTCAAATTGCTGGATCGTACATCGATCCAGGCCAAATAGGTTGCTTCAACTGGCGCCAGAGAGAGCAGCGGCATTCGGCGGATGGCGCTGGCGACACAGTCGCGATTTGCACGCAGGTAATCCTGCAGGCTTGCGTGCCAATCCGCGCAATCACGATAGGCCGCCGCCGCTGCGGTAAATCCCATAATGTTTACCGCGGGCACAACCCCCGCCATGGCAGCCTTAAAACGACGGCGCAGCTTTTCCTCGGATATAACCGCAAAAGCACACCCCAGTCCGGGCAAATTAAAGGTTTTGCTGGGGGACATCAGGGTAATGGTGCGTCGGGCGACTTCCGGCGCAAGCGTGGCCAATGGAATATGGATTTTATCACTGTCCAGGATCAGTCCGCAATGGATTTCATCTGAACAGATCACCATATCGTGCCTTTCGCAAATAGCGGCAAGGGTTTCCAATTCGTCACGGGTAAACACCCGACCGACCGGATTATGCGGGTTGCAGAGCAAAAACAGTCGCGTGCGGGGTGTAATGGCGCTTTCAAGGCGGTCGAAATCAAACGCCCACCGATTTTGGGTTTCCAGCAGGGGCGCCTTTACCAGCTTACGGCGGGAGTGCCCGGGGGCGGAAAGAAAGGGTGGATATATCGGCGTGGCGGTCATCACGTCATCATTGTCCCGGCCGACTGCCCGGCAGGAGACATTGAGGCCGGTAACCAGACCCGGCAGCCACACCAGCCATTGTGGTTTCACCGACCAGCCATATTCGGCTTTCAGCATGGTCACCAAAATCTGATTTAAATTGGGCGGGGGAATCGTATAACCAAACACGCCATGGTCGATTCGTCTCCGCAGCGCATCGATAACCGCCGGCGGTGAGCAAAAATCCATGTCGGCAACCCACAGCGGAATAATGTCTTTTCCCCTGTATTTGTCCCATTTCATGCTGGCGGTATCCCGCCGCTCCACCGGTCTATCAAAATCGAAGCAACTGCCGTTTTTCTTCATTTTATCCTTTGGTACTTAACAGCACGTGATAGGCATGGGTTAATTCAACAAACTTTTCGTGATTGCCGCCCTTGTCCGGGTGCAATTCCTGCGCTTTGCGCCGGAATAATCTCACCAGCTCCTGCCTGCTCATTTTTTTAAGGGCCTCTCTGGATTCACCGAAAATCGTGCTGGCCTCCTTTAATATTGCCGAAGCATTCTTAAACGGTGACTGATAGTCGCGCCGACTGTTCATGAAGTTGCGAATGTACTCTTCTACCCAGGACCTGAGGGCATAATCATAATCAAAATACATCAAAAGATATCTGATCAAATACTCATGCAGGCTGGCAGTCGTCGGCATGCCGGCCCAGAATGTGGGGTCCTGATTCAATTTGCAAATTTCATCAACAATATATTCATCGACGTCACTCTGCTTTAAATCCTGCGGCCGCTTCTTGGCAAAGGATTCTGTAAAGAATTGATGGATATTAAAAATGACATAGGCATAGGCTTTGTATTCACTGGGATTCAACTGCAGTTCCATATCTAAAAATTGCTGCTCGATCTCGTCTCTGGATTTGTGGCGCAAAATATCAAAGAGTTTTTGCGGTACCAGCCACAGATAGCCCTGCTCCATACGGCCGAATTTTAAATAATGCAGGCGGCGCTTGTCGAAAATATGCATGGGGACTTCAACGTTTTTCAATTTCTGGCTGGATTTATTTTCTTTTTGCACGCGTTTTTCTCGGTGCCGGAAGTGCGCGAGCGCATGCTGAATATCGGGGTCTAAAAAACGCCAGAAAATATCTTCAAGGTCAGTCCCTTTGGGGGTGACGCCTAACTTCTCTAAATGCGCCTCAACTTCAGCATCGATGTAAAATGCATTTCCGCCCGGATAAATGATATATTCGGCGGGATCGGTCCCCAGATCAATCAGATCGCGACTCAGATAAGTATCGCCATCCGGATAGGACTCCCGAATATAATAACGGGTCACACCCTTAATTTTCTTCCGGGCTAAATACATTCTGTCGGCTCCTTTTTGAAGCGGTTTCGGGTTTCAGGTGTCAGGTTTCTGGCTACTGGCTTCTTGCTCCTGGGTTTACTTTTTCTTACCAATTTCCCAGGCTTTCCCCACAAACTCTCCAAGCCTCTGATATTGCCTGACGCCGGTTGTATATATTAATGGATCAATTTTAACCGGATCTGCCCTTTCAGCGGTCATGCAATCCGAGTCGATATAGGTCTCCATGATCTCGCCAATAAACAGGATATGGCTGCCAAGATCCACAGAATGGATAACACTGCATTCAAGGTTAACGGGGCACTCTTGTATCAGCGGGGCCGTATTCAATTTACCGTACTCCACCTGAAAAATCCGAGATTTATCGGTTTTATGACCGGAATAGATACCGCAGTAATCCACTTTTTCGACCATACTTGCCGAGGGTATGTTAATGGAAAATGTATTATTGGCTGAAATGCCCTCACGTGTGAATCTGGCCGGTCGTATGGCGACCGAAATCGCCGGCGGCGTTGCGGCCGCGATCCCGCACCAGGCGGCAGTCATAAAGTTCGGTTTTCCTTGCACCTGCGCACCGACCAGAACAGCCGGCATGGGATAGAGCACCGTCTGGGGGCCCATGGCTTTTTTCATTGTCACCTCCTTGTTTCAGATTTTTAGGTTTCAGATTTCGGGTTCTGGGAATAGATAATAATTTTAAGTTTAAATTTAAAGAATTATTTTATCATAAGTATCTGGAGGTCAAAGAGCAACTGTTCTTATAAAGGCGCTGATGCCTTTCTTGTTTTTATAGTTAATATGGTTACTTTATCCTGATAAATCTGAAGTAAAAAACGGCAGACCACAGGAGGCTTTATGCAATTGCGCAAACTGGGAAAATCGGATATCCGCGTATCGCCCATCATAATGGGTCTATGGCAGGCCGGTAAACAAATGTGGGTGGGAATCGATGACGGGGAAACGACCAGAGCAATTCGAGCCGCATTCGAGGCGGGCATCACCACTTTCGATACGGCCGAGGCCTATGGGAAAGGCCATTCGGAACGAATCCTTGCATCCGCAATATCCGAAATTCGCGACAAGGTGATTTATGCAACCAAGGTCTTTTGCAACCATTTAAAATTCGATCAGGTTTTAGAAGCGTGTCATCGCTCCCTTAAAAATCTGCAAACGGATTATATCGATCTCTATCAAATCCACTGGCCGTCAGGTTCATTCAGTTGCGACGAAGTACCGATCGGTGAAACCATGGGCGCTCTTAATGAGCTCAAGGAACAGGGAAAAATCCGGGCGATCGGCGTATCCAATTTCTCACGCTCCCAGTTACAGGAGGCAGCTCAGTACGGCCAGATTGATAGCCTTCAACCCCCGTATTCTCTATTCTGGCGCCATGTCGAAAAAGATACCATGTCATTTTGTGCCGAAAATAAGATTACAATTCTGGCCTATGCGCCCATGGCCCAGGGGCTTTTGACAGGAAAATTCGGACCGGATCACGTTTTTGCGAAAGGCGACATCCGGGCAAAGAACAAACTCTTTCAGCCGGATATCTATGCACGCGTGCAGCAAGCGCTCACGAAACTGCGCCCGATTGCGGACCGAAAAGGGGTTACCCTCGGCCAGATGGCTTTGAGCTGGGTCACCTCGCACCCCGACACATGTGCAATTGCAGGCGCTCGCAATGCGGATCAGGCAGGTGAAAACGCCAAAGCAGGTTCAATAGCGCTCACCGATGAAGAGCTTTCCGAAATAGAAGAGATCGGTCGCGGCGTTACGGATACCCTTGACGCGGATCCCGTTATGTGGAACGACTAGCAGATCGATTCACCTTCCCCAAATTAACGTTAAAAAATGCGATCCTATAAAATCATTTTCATGCGCTTAATCGGGCTGGTGATCGTTGCCATGGCGGCCGTCGAAAAGGCCCGGGAAGCGGCCGGAATCGAGCCGTGACATGATCGTGAGGGTTTTCAAACGGGCCGGATATGATGAAATGCCACAAAAACTGCAGTCACTGGAAAAGCTATTACATTCAAAAGAACGCTTTTTGGTCCTGGTCACTGACCTCTGGTCTCTCACCACTGGTTCCTGGCTGTTTGTGCCTGGATCGGCCAAAAGCCAGTAGCCAGTGCATTATTCATCTTTTCAATTGATCTATGATAATCGGAACCGCCGGCGGAATGCGCCGGCTGTCGCTGGTGATGTTGCGAATTATCGAAAGGTGGTTGCCGTCGACGATCCGATGGGGCACCCCTTCCAGCCGGGTCGATTCCACCGTCACCAGACCGTCCCCCAATCCGCGAGTAAGGGCAAGCATGTTTTTGCCAAGCTCATCAACCCACTTTTTTTTATCATCCGGCGCGCTTTCTCGGAGATTGTCAACCCAGCGGTTAATGTCTTTTTCACTCCAGGGGCTGGTAATACCGGCAATAATCAGCATATGAACCCCCTCCGGATGCGCTCGCGCGTTCAGCTCCGTTAAAAAACGGCTTCCCGGCAGTAGGTCGATTTTGGCCTCACCGGCGCCGTCAATAATCCATCCCAGCCAGTTGATTTCGCCCTTTGTCATGCGCACCAGCTGATCGCGCATTTCGGTAAATACCCTTAAGCGCGCCAGCTGCGATCCGTGATTGGGCGTTCCCACCATAATGAGCGCAACGACTTCAGGCACCTGCCTGTTTCTGGCAGATGCGTTATAATCGATTTCAGGACGGGTAAGCATTTCCCGGGAAACCAGACCGCCCATGCTGTGCGCCACGATGGATATACGATCGATGCGCTGTTCCTCGAGTCCCTGCAGGGCCTCGAAGAACAGCCGGGCCGACTCTACAACCGGCTGGTCATTGGGATATCGCATCAGCCACACATTAAACTTTTGCTTTACCAGCTCCGGCGCCAGATCTTGCCACACGCGACCGGGATCATCCAGACCGTGAATCAGAATAACAGACGGTCGGTCCGCAATCGCCCTGGGGGGTGCTTTCTGATCGGCTTCAAAGAAAAATAGTCCGATTGTTTCGGAGAACTGGGCGGACTGCTCCGGAAATTTTTCTTTCACGGTTTCCCGAAGTTGACGGCGCAGTTCTTTTTCTTCTTCCCGATAGATATTTGTAAACAGCTGCCACAATCCCACCAAAACTATGGCCAGGCAGATAATCAACAACCAGCGTCGTCGTTTGGGTAATTTTAAAAATTTTTGTCCAGGCATTTCTATAGACGGATTTGGTTGTCAATGGCAGTATATGCTGCTATTAATGAAATTGGAGTTAATCGATAAAAGAGAATTAAATTGGGAGTTTCTCAAAGAGATCAAACCCAAGGATCAGGCATAGCTCACCGGTCGCAGTCACTATTTTACGATATCAGGATCTCCTCTTTTTATTTAACATTTATAAGGGTAGAAATGATGATAGCAATACCCCTGCGGATCTCCCCATTTCATTTCCGTATCAATAAGACACTGCCCGATCATCTCTTTGGCCACTTCTTCATAATCCGGCCGTTGCTCCTCTTTATTCTTACAGTCCATACAAATTGTCTGATGATCATAGATGGATAATATTCTTTGATCATCTGCTCCCATTTTATTTTCGCATCGGGTGCATTGCGTTGCGCATACCAGTTGCTCCGCCCACTCATCCGCCATTTTGGTATCCTCCTGTAATTGGTAGTGCATAGAAAGTAAATAGGATTTTAAATAAATCAAGCTCGCTATTTTTTAATGTCATTGACCAGATCCTTTATGATGGCAATCACATTGCGTCCCCTTTCACGCGCAATCCGGTGGGCTTCCTGGACAATTTTGGCTGCCTGCAGTTTGAGCTCGGCATCACCCGGAACCGGCTTATTCAATTTTTGGTACTGCCAGGTTAAAAACCGAATGGCCAGTCGCTCCTCCTGTTGTCTGAAAAAGCCCATGTCCCCTTCTCCAAATTTGTCAAAAATATAAAAACCGGGTTCAGCGTTCTGGGTTCAGAGGTTCAGGGTTTCTGTTTACCAGTTACCTGTTTCTGGTAGCCGCAGAGGGCTGCTCGATTATCAGTTGTTCTGGCTCACATTAAGATTCCGCAATCTGAAATCCGCAATTGATTTTGATCTGTGCTCTGACCTCTGTAATCTGTCTTCTGCTATTTGGCCTCTGAACCTTTGAACCCTGAACCCTTGAACCTACGAAGGCCGCTTGCAAATCCTGAGTATCAGCCTTTCCAGAATGAGTTTTGGATTTTGAGCGCTGATTTTGAGCTCGGCATCGGTCTCATTTAAATAGGCGACAGCTGCCACGAGCTCAGATTTCGAGAAGCGCTCGGATTTCTTCAAAAGCTGGTAAACCGGATAGGCATTTTTTGGATTTGGAGCAAGCAGCAAATCGGTTTTTATCTTTCTTTTTTTCTTGCCTTTAACCTGATCATCATCTTCGGCAGGTGATGCCGAATCTTCCCGGTTTTGCATTATCTCCAACAATGACCGATCATAGGCCGCTATAGAAGGCATTATGCTTTGCTGGAAAAGATTGTAGGAAACAGCGGCATTCCAGCTTTTTGCATGGGGGCTTTGCGTAAAGTCCTTGGCCAGAAGCAATTTTCTGATCTGATTGACCATGGCGGCTAAAACCTGCAACGGGTGAAATTCGGATGCGAGCAGGGAACCTAGAAAAAAGAGCGCTTTTTCCGTATTGCGGTCCGCAATCGCGTTGGTCAATTCATATATCGGATCCTTTTTCGTGCGCTTCAAAACCGACGCGACATCCGCCACCGTGATTGTATTTCGTTCGCCGACATAATCGATTAATTTTTCAAGGCTGCCGCAAAATGTACGCAGATCAAAACCGGTCATTTCAACCAGAGCCGGATATGCCCCTCTGTCCATCTCCTTATTGCTCGGTTTGAGGATTTCGGTCATTTTTTCAAGCAGCACGTCCTCCTGGGCCATCTTATCCGCCCGGCGATCGCCCCTGGGAACCGCGCAGTCGATCACAACTCCCTGGCTTTTTATGGTTTTGTACAGACTGCGGCGTTTATCAACGATATCCGTGGTAATGAGTAAATGGTTATTTCTGGGAAATCCTTTCTCGATCGCCTTTTGGAGCGCTGCGGATTCGTCTGCCGGTTCAGGCACGGCCAGCCGGTTTTGCTTACAGTAGTCGATGACATCCTCCAGCCATTCATCACTCTCCATCAAGGCGGCATCGGCTTTTAAGGTCTTGTCTCTGTTCGGTTTTTCCATATCTTCAAAAGTTAGATTCAAGTTGCCCATCAGGCTTAAAAAATATTTGGCGGCCTTCTTTATGTCGTCATCATCAAAGGCTTTCTTAGAATTTTCCAACAGGCGGCTTTTATCCTGTTTGGTATAAAATATCCGCGATTCCCGCATTGCAACCACTTTGGGGCCGGACAAAAGTGAAAACGTGTTTACCCGCTCGATTACATCATAGATGTTTTCAACCGTTCCTTCCACTGGATCGTAATTTGCAGTGCGCTCAGCCGCCGGAAGCAACATCTCCAAAAGATCATCATAGGCGGTTTTAACCAGCAGTTCCTCTCCATGAATAAGATAGACGGGGACAAACCGTCTGGCAGGATCGCCGCTTAAATCTTTTAAATATTTTTTAAGCAGTTTATGGTTTATTTCAGGCATTATTTGGTTGTTGTTCGTGGTCCGTTGTTTGTTGTTCGTTACAGACTAACAGAAGACAAATATCAGAGGTCAGAGGGTATGGTTAAATGGTTGACGCGTTGAATAGTCAATTCGTTAGAGGATTCAATCCATCTTAAACTATTTGACCATTCGACTATTTAACCAATCAACTAAATTCGCGGGCGAGCAGCCGGGGGCCAGGATCTATTCCGGCATTTTTTTGAACAATAGATGAAAAACAAATATACCGATTCCAACGGAGATGGCACTGTCGGCGATGTTAAATGCAGGCCAGTGCAAGCCCCCAATATAAAAGTCAAGAAAATCGATCACGACGCCCATACGCAACCGGTCGATCAGGTTTCCGATGGCACCCCCAAAAATCAGCGCAAATGCAGCCGCCAGCCAGGGATAATCCGGTGGTGTTTTTCTGTAAAAATAAAAAATTACGCCCACCGCCAAGGACGAAATAAAAAGAAAAATAATACTTCGTAAGGCCGGGCTCAGGTTCGCCATAAGTCCAAAGGCGCCGCCCGGATTGTGAATATGCGTGATATTGAAGAATCCACCCACGACTGGAATTGTCTGGTGAAAAGGAACGTAACCGATGATAAGCGCTTTGGTGAGCTGGTCCAGCAAAACGATGATTCCGGCAAAAACGATCAGCTTGATATATTTATTTTTCAACATTTCTTTGTTTCTAAAGGTTCAAAGGTTCACCGTTCAAAAGTTCAGAGATCGGGGGGCATAGTAAAATGGTTGATTAGTTTACTAGTCAATTGGTCAGAGGATCTAATCTATTTTAAACTATTTGACCATTCGACAATTTAACCAATCGACTAAATTTACCAGCGAGCAGCCAAAGGCTCGAGCCCTGAACCTCTAAATCCTCAACCTATAACCCTGAACCTTTGAACCCAGAACCGCTAAACCCTTTATGAAATCTCCGCCAGGGCCTTCTGGCAGCGCTCGCAAATGGTTGGATGCCCGCTATCCGATCCGACAGACAATTCATGCACCCAGCAGCGCTCACATTTCTCACCGGGGGCACTTTCGATCCGGATGAAGAGACCCTCTATATCGGCACTCTCATAGCCGCCATCGATTTTTTCGCCTTGCAGCAAAGATACCTTTGAAACAATGAAAATGGATCTTAAATCGCCGGCGTAAGGTTGAAGCGCATTGTAATCATCCGCTTTCACGGAGATGGTAACCGCTGCATCAAGCGGATGGCCAATCTGTTTGGCAGCACGTGCCTCTTCCAGCGCCTTGGTGACTTCTGCCCGTATGTCTAAAATTCTGCCCCATTTTTGAGCCAGATCCTCATTTTCCCATTTGCTGTTTGCCTCGGGCAGCGCAGCCAGATGAACGCTTGGCGTTTTTTCACCACTGTCCGGCATATACTCCCAGATTTCCTCGGCTGTAAAGGGAAGAAGCGGCGCCATTAAGCGCGCAAGCGAATCCAGTAAAACGTGCATAACGGTCTGAGCGCTTTTGCGGGCTACTGATTTCGGCGGGGAGGTATAGAGCCTGTCTTTGAGGATATCCAGATAAAAAGCAGAAAGATCAAGGGTGCAATAATTATAGAGGCCATGATAGATAATATGATACTCATAGTCATCATATGCAGTGAGCGTCTTTTGAACCAGGCGTTGCAGGCCACAAAGTGCAAACCGGTCGATTTCGGGCATGTCCTCGTAAGCAACTGCATCGGTGGCCGGGTCAAAGTCAAACAAATTGCCAAGCATAAACCGGCTCGTATTTCGGATTCGCCGGTAGGCATCGCTTAATTGTTTTAAAATGTTTTCTGAAATACGGATATCTTCCCTGTAATCCGTTGCCGATACCCACAGCCTCAGGATCTCGGCTCCATATTTGTCGATGACCTCAATCGGGGCAATGACATTTCCCAGCGATTTAGACATTTTTCTTCCATCGGCGTCGACGACAAAGCCGTGGGTTAGTACGGCCTTGTAAGGCGCCTGTTTGCGGGTACCCACCGCGGTCAGAAGGGCGCTGTGAAACCAGCCCCGGTGCTGGTCACTGCCCTCCAGATATAGGTCCGCCGGCCATCGCAGGTTTTCTCTGGGTTCCAGCACAGCAGCATGGCTCACGCCTGAGTCGAACCAGACGTCAAGAATATCATTCTCTTTGACAAAGTTTTTGCCACCGCAAGATGAACACTTAACGTCATCGGAAAGAAAATACGAAATGCCCTCTTCAAACCATATATCCGCGCCGTGCTGTTCGAATTGCGAGTAGACCTTCTCCATAATCTTTTGATCCAGGAGAATTGTTTCACAGTCCTCACAGTAGAATACGGTTATCGGAACCCCCCAGGCCCGTTGCCGGGAAACACACCAGTCCGGACGATTTTCAATCATGCCGTAAATTCGATCGCGGCCCCAATGCGGGATCCAGTTGACCGTGTCGATGGCCTTCAATGAATTCCGGCGCAGGCCGGTTTTGTCCATGGAAATGAACCATTGCGGCGTGGCCCGGAAAATAACCGGCTGCTTGCAGCGCCAGCAATGCGGATAGTTGTGCTCGATGCTGCCTTCGGCAATCATGGCGCCGATGTCATTGAGTTTTTTATTGATATTCTTGTTGGCATCGAAAACAAATTGTCCCTGAAAAAACGCGACGTCATCGGTAAAACACCCGTTGTCATCTACCGGTGAATATACATCCAGATCATATTTTAGGCCCACTTCATAATCCTCGCGTCCGTGCCCGGGAGCCGTATGGACACACCCGGTACCGGCTTCCAGCGTGACATGATCGCCCAGGATAATCGTGGAGTCCCGATCCACCATCGGATGGCGGCTGCGTTTGCGCTCAAGGATTTTCGGATCGATATCGGCGATAACCGCGAAGTCCGAAATGCCGAAGGTTTGCATGCTATATTCCATCAATTCACGTGCCAAAATGAAGACTTCATTATTGCCCACATCGACGGCCACATATTCAAAATCGGGATGCAGGGCTATGGCCAGATTTGCCGGAAGCGTCCAGGGTGTGGTGGTCCAGATCACGATATATACCGCCTTGCCATGCAATGCCGGATAGTCCTTGGTGAGATCATCTTTCATCAGAAATTTTACAAAAATCGACGGCGCCGATTCGTCCTGATATTCAATCTCGGCCTCGGCCAGGGCTGTTTGACACCGATAACACCAATAGATGGGTTTTTTACTGCGAAACAAACTTCCATCCTGTGCAAACTTTCCGCATTCGCGGGCGATAATGGCTTCATATCTATAGTTCATGGTTAAATAGGGATCTTCCCATTGCCCCATGACACCCAGTCGTTTAAATTCATCACGTTGAATATCGATAAATTTTTCTGCATACGCCCTGCAAAGCCGTCGGACTTCCGCCAGGGTAAGATCTTTCTTTTTTTCTCCGATCTCTTTATCCACATTATGCTCGATCGGAAGCCCGTGACAGTCCCATCCCGGCACATAAACAGCATCATAACCAGCCATTTGTTTGGATCGAACAATGATGTCCTTTAAAATTTTGTTCAGGGCTGTCCCAATATGTATATTGCCGTTGGCATAAGGGGGGCCGTCGTGCAGAATGAATTGTTCACGGCCTTTTGAAGCACTTCTGACTTGATCGTGCAAACGCATTTCTTCCCATTTCTTGAGCTGTTCCGGTTCACGTTTCGACAGATTCGCTTTCATCGGAAACTTCGTCATCGGAAGGTTAAGGGTCTTTTTGTAATCCATTCATTCCTCCAAAATAGGATTTATGGTAAAGAAAAGATAATTAATCAGAATCAGCCATAGTGTCAAGGAAATACATTCACGGCTAAAAAAGATGAGGGAATAGCAAAGGTTCCGAGGGGATACGGCAGTTAAAAACGTACAATCGGAAATGGTGTACTTGAGGCGTCAGGCGTAATACTTTAATATTCGATTCGCTCACTCAACATCATTTGTTATTTCCATCAAATACTGCCCGTATTCGTTTTGGGTTAATTCGGCTGCCAGTTTTTGAAGCTGATCTTTGGTTATATATCCCTGGCGATATGCAATCTCTTCTACACACGCAATCTTAAGTCCCTGCCGTTCCTGGATCGCCTGAACATAGCTGGCCGCCTGCTGCAGGGCTTCATGGGTGCCGGTATCGAGCCAGGCATAACCCCGCCCCAGCAGTTCGACCCGGAGATCCCCCCGACGCAGGTAGGTCATGTTTACATCGGTAATCTCGAGTTCACCACGCTGGGAGGGTTTGAGGTCTTTGGCAATTTCGATGACAGAGTTGTCGTAAAAATACAGGCCCGGCACGGCATAGTTAGATTTTGGCTTTTGAGGCTTTTCTTCTATTCCAACAACCTGGCCGCTGGAATCAAAATCCACCACCCCGTATCGTTCAGGATCTTTCACCATGTAGCCGAGGATTAAACCGCCTTTATCAAGCTGGACGGCTCTGGCAAGGATTTTGGTAAGGTTCGGTCCGTAAAAGATGTTATCGCCCAGAATGAGACATACCGTATCGCTGCCGATAAATTTTTCTCCAATGATAAAGGCCTGGGCCAGACCCTCCGGACGGGGTTGTTCCTTATACGACAGGGCCAATCCCAATTGGGAGCCATCCTTAAGAATGCGTTTGAATGCGGGCAAATCTTCGGGGGTGGATATGATCAGAATTTCACGGATACCGGCCAGCATTAATACCGACAACGGATAATAAATCATGGGCTTGTCGTAGACCGGCAGAAGCTGCTTACTGACACCCCTGGTTATCGGGAAAAGCCTGGATCCGGAACCGCCTGCTAAAATAATTCCCTTCATATGCCTTAATTCCTATTCGTTAAGAAAAATTCACCTCAGAGGTGTCGCTTTTTGGTTTAGGGGCTTCAGGTTTTGTGAGATATTGGAAAACGCTTTATTCCCGCATCTTGACCACAGAACCGACAGCAAGATACATATAATTTTTGGCCACAAGTTCATCGTAATCCGGGATCATGCGGCGACCGTCCATGATCAAATATGGCGGTTTTACGGTGTCTTCGATGGTTCGTGAAAATCCGCGGAATTCTTCACAGTCAGAAGAGATAAAAAGCGCTTCAGTTCCCTCGATGGCGTCCCGAGCTGAATCAAAGTATTTTATTTTTTCAAACAAAATGTTTTTTGAAGGGTCAAACTCCTGTTTGGCAGACTCATTCGCCAGGGGATCATAAGCGTTGATTCGGGAGACGCCTTTGCCCAATAAAGCCTCGACGACTTTAATTGAGGATGCGTCCCGCATGTCATTTGTATGCTTTTTAAATGCCAGTCCCAAAACGGCAACCGTTTTATTATTAAATTTAAAATCGGCTTCATTGATCGCCCGGTCAACCAGGTATACTTTCTGGTATTCATTGACCTCATAAGACGCTTCCAGCATCTTGGTGCTTACATTCAGCCGTCGCAATTGGTAAATTAAGGACGCAATGTCTTTGCCAAAGCAGCTACCACCGGCGCCGTTGCTGACAAAAGAGCCCCAGGTGCTGATTCTATCATCCGCGGTTACGCCCATCCTGAGATCGTCGATATTCACGTTGGATATTTTCTCGCCAAGTTTGGCGCCGACGCCATTCCAGAAAGAAATATACGTCAACAGCATGGTGTTGGCCACGTATTTGATAGCCTCGGCGGTCTCAGGCGTCGTCTCAATATATTTAATACGAACATGGTTTACAAATTGGGAGTAAACCCGACGAAGTATCTTAAAATCTTCCTCATGATCACAGCCAACCACCACCCGGTCCGGCCTGCGCGCCTGGTCGACAGCCGTGCCTTCCGCCAAAAATTCAGGATTGGACGCCACCCCGAAATTTTCCACCCCCGCTTTTTTCATAATGTTTTCCAGCCGGCGGACGGTCTTGATGGGCACGGTACTCTTGCTGACGATAACAACGCGACGTTTATCTTTTCTTTTAGCGAGTATCTGCGCCAGGTCTTCAGCCGCTGCATCAAAATAGGTAAGGTTTGTAGAGCCGTCCAAATTTGAAGGCGTGGGCAGACATAAAAATATGGCATCGGTGCCTTCGATAATTGAATCCAAATCGCTGGAAAAAAACAGAGATTTTCCATGGGTTTCACGAATAATATTGGACAATCCGGGCTCCATGACAAATTTTTCAATTTCATCGGCCTGACCGGTTGAAAATGCCTTAATTTTGGCTTCATCGACATCATAGGCATAGACTTCATGACCGTATTCCGAACAGACGGCCGCCTGAACAAGTCCCACATATCCGGTTCCCGCAACAATAAGTTTCATAAGTTTCCTCTCATCTGAATGATTTAGACTGGCATTTTATTAAAATGTATCTGTTGTTCAAAATCGTGATCTGGGTATTAGGAGGGACGGCGTTCATCTGCTGAATTAAATCCAGATTATGCGCTTAATAAACGCCAAGATCTCGCAAAAGATCATTAATGCCGAGTTTTTGGAGTTTTAATCTTAAAAATTCGGAAATCGTCGGCTGGACCGGTCGTAAGTTGAGATACATTTTTGCCTCTCTGGGCGTTTGATGGCCTTTTTTAATATTGCACGGTTTACACGCGGCAACACAATTCTCGAAACTGGAAGCGCCACCTCTTGATTTTGGTATAATGTGATCAATCGTGAGTCGTAGTTTTGATGTTCCGCAATAAGCACACTTAAAGCCATCTCTGATAAAAACATTCTTTTTACAGAAAGCCACACCGGTGCGATAAAGGGTTCGGATTAACTTAATCAACCGCATTACAGCCGGAACTTTGAATACGGCACCGCTGGAACTTCTCACTGTTTTAGCAGAATCTTTTAATACCTCGACTTTACCCTTAGCCTGCAAACAGATAGCGCGTTTCCAATGAACCACATTTAAAAACGTGTAATCTGCATTCAGCAAGATGCAATGGGTCATCCTGTGCTCCTTGTCGCTCCCCTTTGATACAGCCGCTGATCTCTTCGATCGCCTAAAGATTCGGATCTGGAGATGTCTTGTTCCTCATCCTTTAAAAAATTTTAATATAGCACGGTCTAAAAATCAATCCCATATTACCTAAGTTCAAAATATGGATGGATACGGGTTTTAATTTTCTTGCGGTTGACAATCTTCCTCAACCGAACATCCCTGGTCTTCTTCAGTTAGCACGGTAATTTCTCTATCGGCCGATTGTGGTGATTTATCAAAATAAAAAACTTCATCATAGGTGAAGCACGCCTGCCGGATAAAGCTCAATATCCTTTCCGCACCGCTGACGAATCTGTAGCTTTGTGCGTCCTTAACGACCAGAACCGGAATACGATCGATTCCCAGAACCGCAAGAATGTGCCGGTTAATCTCGGGTGAGAAGCTTTTATTGGTTTCAAGTCCGGTAAGGTTGAGTGAACTTATATTGTCAATCGGGTTTAAATAAAGATCACAACTGTTGCAATTATTTAAGGTTTCAATCACTTTTTGACAGTGGGGGCAATCAGATGAAAATATCAGATAAATTTCTTTCGTCGGTGATGCGCATGATTTTAATCCGTAAGCGGCATTTTTTAGAGAGTACATTTTCGACTCTGCACCCATTGGAAAGAGGGCCATTATAGAAAATGAAAGGACGACCGCCGATAAGATTGCAAAGCCGGCTGCCGTCTGTCTGATACCGCAAAGGATGTTTAAAATAATCACCAAAAACAATATGAGCAGGCAATAGCTACAAAGAGAATGCACAACATAAATTTGAAAACCCAATAATGCTGAATCAAAAGTCAGGCCCGATAAAAGTACCAGACCAATTAAATCACTCGGATATCCGGATGTTGATTTCAGATGATATAGCAACCAGAAGACAACTTGAAAAAAAATAAAGCCTAAAATGTTCAGATATAACGGCGATATTACGGTCAAGCTTTCAACAACTTTACACCCTGCATCGGGACAAAGGCTTGAACCCGTGATCAAGTTGATGACTACCTGAAAGGCAGTGAGAATACTGGCACTTAGAGCGATAACACGCATAATTTTGTATCTTTTTTTAAGCGCCATTTTAAATTGATGCCCGCAATGATTTCCTTAAATCGTTATTTCGGTGCCGGCTTCCTTTTTTACAGCCGATTCTATCTCTTCTATCGATGTAATCACCGCTCTTCTGCCCTTATTGCGGATAAACGCAATAGCTGCTTCTACCTTCGGTGCCATGGTACCGGCCGGGAAATGGCCTTCGGTAATATAACGCGCTGCCCCTTTGATATCGATTTTGCGCAAATATTTTTCATCGGGGGTGCCGTAATCCAGTGCCACACCGGGCACGTCTGTCGCAATCAAGAAGATATCGACGCCCACCTCCTCAGCCAATCTGGCGCTGGCCAGATCTTTATCGATCACAGCATCAACCCCCTCAAAGGCTCTGCCTTCCCGCACGACCGGGATGCCACCGCCGCCACAACAGATGACAATAAAATCGGCATTGATCAGTTTTTTAATTTCGCGTTTTTCAATAATCGTCACCGGTTTCGGGGACACGACCACGCGCCTGTAACCTTTAGCGGTTTTAATGACTGGATAGCCCGTCGGCGCGTCCTTTTTGTGTTTATAAGCCGGTCCGATCGGTTTGGTCGGGTTTGAAAAGGCGGCGTCTTTTTCATCGACCACCACATATGTGATCAGGCTGATGAGCGGTTTGACGTGAATACCCAGATCCATCAGTTCGCTGTCCAGAGTAGATTCGATCATGTAGCCGATTTGTCCCTGAGTCTGAGCAACCAGAATTTCAAGCGGCAACTTGGGAACTTCCCGGCAGCTTTCCTGCTGCAACAAAAGGTTGCCCACCTGGGGACCGTTGCCATGGGTGATGATAATTCTATAACTTTGGGAAAGCCTGGCGATTTGACGTACCGGCACGGCCAGGTTTTTAAACTGCTGGGCTACGGTGCCCTCTTCCCCTTTGCGAATGAGGGCGTTACCGCCCAGAGCCACCAAAAGTATGGGTTTTCGATTCTCCTGCATCTTACTTCATCCTGTCTTTCTAAAAAATTTTAACCCCAGACGCTAAAAACGTTTCAGGTGCCAGTGTTCAGGTTGCAGAAATCAGAGGTCAGAGGTCAGAAGACAGGTTATAAAAGCGGAAGGTGAAAAATTTTATCTGACCTCTGTTTTCTGTCTTCGACTCGGCTGAACTCGTCGCAGGCAGTCATCTGTTTACTGACACCGGACACTTTTTTTGAATTACTGCAGACGTACGGATATAAGCTCCTCGAGGGTCGGGCTGCCGTGATCCTGGTATTCATAGCGCACACGCAGCGTCGGTTTCTCAATTTTCAGCACCAGTGGCAGATGGATCGGGGTGGCGAACACGACCAGATCGCAATCGGCTTTATCGATGGTTTTTTCCAGATCACTGATTTGATCCGGGGTATACCCCATGGCAGGTATGACGTTGCCGATATGCGGATAAACGCTGTAGGTATCTTTAAGAGAACCCTGTGCAAAAGGACGCGGATCAACGATTTCTGCAGCCTTGAATGTTTCAGCGGCAACCACTCCGGCGCCAAAGGGCATTTCGCCGTGGGTCAGGGTCGGCCCGTCTTCGATTACCAGGACGCGTTTACCCTGAATCATTTCCGGATTTTTAACCACCAGAGATGATTCCGCCAGAATAATCTTCGCTTCGGGTGCATATTTTTCGATATTTTTTCTCACCTGCCACACCTTTTGAGCCGGAGCTGAATCCACCTTGTTGATGACAGCGATATCGGCCATAATCATGTTGGTTTCCCCTGGAAAATACAGCAATTCGTGGCCCGCCCGGTGCGGATCAAACAGGACAATATGCAAATCCGGCTTATAAAAGGGGGTGTCGTTGTTGCCGCCGTCCCAGATAACGACATCCGCCTCTTTTTCGGCTGCCTTCAAAATTCGTCCGTAATCGATACCGGCATACACGACAATGCCCTGCTCGACCAGCGGCTCGTACTCTTCTCTTTCTTCGATTGTACACTGATGCTTTTTAAAATCTTCATATGTCGAGTAGCGCTGAACGATTTGATTTCTTAAATCCCCGTAGGGCATAGGATGACGCACGACAACCGCCTTTTTCCCCAATCCTTTGACGATTTCACAAACACGACGGGTCGTTTGGGATTTGCCGCACCCGGTGCGCACTGCGCAAACTGCCACAACCTGCTTTTTGGATTTGAGCATGGTATAGGGGGCACCAATGAGGATAAAATCCGCGCCTTCGGCCATGGCCAATGATGCTTTATGCATCACTTCCAGATGGGGGACATCGCTGTAGGAAAAGGCGACAAGATCCACTTGATGTTTTCGAATCAACTCGGCCAGCTGACCTTCGGGGTGGATCGGTATGCCCTCGGGGTAGAGGCTGCCGGATAGCTCCGGAGGGTACAAACGACCGGCAATATCCGGTATCTGCGCAGCCGTAAAAGCGATGACCTTGTAACGCTTATTATCCTTAAAATATACGTTGAAATTATGAAAATCTCTACCGGCTGCTCCCATGATCACAACTTTTTCAACCATAAATTAACCTTTCCTTTGACAATTAATTTCGATGGAATTTAATTTTAGTATATACCAATAATCGTATCGCCCGCAATCATCTTTCACGAATCGCCCGGTTCAAAGGTTTAAAGGTTCTGGGTTCAGAGGTTAATTAATACCTGAACCTTTGAACCGGGTGCCGAAAATTAAATTATAATTTGATCCGGAACATAATTTATACTAAGTAAATAATCGATAAATTATGTTTCCAAGGAATCCGCAATGACCCAGCCGCTTTTTCTCCAGAATATTATCGCCTGTATCTGGGACTTTGACAAAACATTGAGCCCGGGCTACATGCAGGCACCAATTTTTGAATTATATGAAGTCGATCCCAAAAAGTTTTGGAAAGAAGTTGATGAATTGCCCAACCATTACAAAAAGGACGGCCTTGATCTCATTTCAACTGACACACTGTACTTGAATCACCTTTTGACCTATACCCATCTGGGCAAATTCAAAGGGTTAAACAATACCAGACTAAGGGAACTGGGCGGTCAAATAGAACTCTATGATGGTTTGCCTGAATTTTTTAAAAAACTAAAGCGGTTCGTTACGCTGGAGTCAGAATACGAGCGGCATGACATCCAGCTGGAACATTACATTGTCTCGACCGGTTTAAGGCAAATGATTTTAGGCAGCAAGATTGCGCCTTTTGTGGATGGCGTCTGGGGATGTGAATTTGTGGAAAATGCGCCACCGCCCGGATATCTGGATGCCGGTGTAAAAAGAACTTTAGAGGATCCAACAATAATCTCACAAATTGCATATGCCCTTGACAATACCACCAAGACCAGAGCCGTTTTTGAAATCAACAAGGGAAGCAACAAGTTCCCGGATATTGATGTAAACGCCATGATTCCCGATGAAGATCGCCGCGTACCGTTTCAAAACATGATTTATATTGCCGACGGCCCCAGTGACATCCCGGTTTTCTCATTAATAAACCGCTTCGGCGGGAGAACATTTGCCGTTTATCAACCCGGCTCCAAGGAAGAGTTTGCCCAGGTCAATAATCTGCAGAAGCAAAAACGCGTGCAATCGTTCGGTGAAGCCAATTATACCGAAGGATCACAAACATCCATGTGGATCAAAAATGCCATTATTGAAATCTGCGAACAGATCGTTAAAAACCGCGCAAGAGCACTGGGAGATAAAATTGGCAAACCGCCAAAGCATCTGGAATAGAATATCTTACAGAGCCCACAGAAGCTCGAAGTTCAGAGGTGTCGGGAATATAAAGAGCACAGCTGTCAGATGACAGAAGACAGAAATTAGTCTGCTCCTTGTCCGCTGTACTCTGTTTTCTGTGTTCTGACCGCTGCCTGTTAATTTTGTGTGCCTATATGACTGGTTAAACGGATTAAAAATGACTAAGATAGATAATCTAAAAAAGGTAACCCTTCGTCTGGAAGCCGGAACAACGGCCGATGATATGAACCTCAGCCTGACTTCCTCCGAGTTTGAATTCATATTCGGCGTTGGACCCGGCGGCATGTGCCCCTTTGAATACCATCTGGTAAACAAGGCCGCCGGCGAAGAGATTTCAATGCCCTTAAAAAAAGAAGAAACGCAGCGGATGTTTGAACACCTGCATCTGCCCATCATGAGCCTTTTCGAAAAACATGAGCTTCTCCACCTGAAAATACACATTCTCAAGATTGAGCAAGCGGATAGCAGGGCAGTTGTCAAAGCGTTGGCCGATATGACCTCCCATGATCATGGTTGCGATTGCGGCTGTGGGTGCTGATCGGCTCGGGGTTCATCTATTTATTTTAAAATCTTGACCATAGACAAACAAAATGGTTATTTGAAAAAGATTTTTCCGAATGCAAACATCTTTTCAAACTGAACGAATTCTACTTAAGATAACAAAAACCCTGACATTTTTTTGACCCGAGTAGAATTTACGCAGTGCGTTGCAAACTGCGTTGCATGCGCAGGTGGCACATGGTTACCCATAAATCCAGCCACCCGGAAAGGAGGAGAGAAATGCTTAAGGAATTCAAAGAATTTGCCATGAGAGGGAATGTCGTTGACATGGCCGTTGGCATTATTATCGGTGCTGCCTTCGGTTCGATTGTCAAATCACTGGTTGCCGATGTTATCATGCCGCCGATCGGCCTACTACTCGGCAATGTTGATTTCTCCAATCTTTTCGCCGTCATTAAACAGGGTTCGGTTGCCGGCCCCTTTGCCACAGTGGCAGACGCCCAGAAGGCGGGAGCAGTCACAATCAATTACGGGATGTTTATTAATACAATCATCAGCTTCCTTATCGTCGCCTTTGCCGTTTTTCTCCTGATCAGGGGCATAAACTCACTAAAACGGAAAGAAGAAGCACCACCGGAAGAGCCGACTACCAAAGAATGCCCCCACTGTTTCTCGGAAATATCAATCAAGGCGACTCGCTGCGCATTTTGTGCTGCAGATATACCTTCGCCTTAGAATAAATATGAAATCAGCTATCCGATCGTTGGCCATAATTTTATTCATCTTCCTTTCTTCAGTCTCAAGTGAAGCGCAGCAAAAAAACGCCAATCCCGAGACTGGGCAGGTTGCGGGTTGGCAGCAGCTGGCTGCAGGGCTTGAATTGGGTACGTTTCTTGCGCCCCAGCCGGCAACGGTGGGCGATTCGATGGTACGGGTGCTGCGAATCGATCCGAAATATTACCGGTTCAGGTTAATGAATGCCTCGGCCATTGAAAACGGGGCGCCTTTAACACCCAAACAATGGTGCCTCCAGAACGGGTTGATCGCCGCGATCAACCCCAGCATGTTCCAGGCAGATTACAAAACCAGTGTATCCCTGATGCGCACCCCGACCCACACCAACAACCCCAGGCTGTCAAAAGATATGACGATTCTGGCATTTAACCGACAGAGCGCCGATGTCCCGCACGCCAAAATCATTGACCGCCAGTGTGAGGATTTCCAATTCTGGAAGCAGAAGTACGGAACCCTGGCACAGAGCATACGCATGATATCGTGCATGGGACAAAATGTCTGGAAGCCGCAGCGTCGAAGGTGGAGTACGACTGCTATCGGCATCGATGGGCAGGATAAAATCCTATTCATTCATGTGCGATCCTGGTACAGCACGCATGATCTGATCAATATCCTCAAAAAGCTGCCGCTCAATATCTCACGTGCCATGTATACCGAAGGCGGACCCCAGGCCCAGCTGTATATTAAAGTTGGGGAAAAAGAATTTGAGTTTGCGGGAAGTTATGAAGCAACCTTAAATACGGCCAATGAAAGCCCGATGTCCTGGCCCCTGCCGAATGTGGTGGGGATATTGAAGCGATAGATTCATGTATTTATACGATTTGCATCGGAAAGGCAGAAAGAGATGAAAAGAATATTTTTATGCATATTAATCATTTTATCTGTATTGGCCTGCAGCACCGACTGGACCAAAAAACCAGCGCCCGGATGCAGGCATGTGACCACCCAGCAGGTGCGTTAGACCGGTTACCAAATAAATGCCGGTAAGACCCTAAAATGAAAAGACTTCCCAAACCTGTCCGTAAAATGAAATCTGGAATTTGATACTTTGAGACAAGTTTAAAAATATCCAATGAGTTAAAGGAAAAATAAATGAAAGATAAAGATGCGCAGGTAAAAGCCGCCTGCAAAGAGGGTGTCCGGCTAATGCAAAAAGGGTATACCTGAGCCGAGGCCATTCTGCAGGTTCTGCGGAAGACCGAAAGCTGGGCTGCAACGCCATATCAGTGGGCCACGGTAGGATACAGAGGGGCCGTAATGTCGGGCAAGACAATATGCGGCGTACTGTTTGGCGCAACGATTTATTTAGGTTATCTTAACGGCAGAAACGCAAGCGCTGTGCCCGGGCTCAGGGACAAAAGAAGAAAAAAAGCCATCGCCTCCGTAGAGGATCTTTTTAATGGATTTGCCAAACGGTTTGGCCATACGGACTGTCAAACCCTGACGGGCTGCGATTGGACCAAAGAGAGGGATCGAAAACGATACTTCAAAGAAGAGGTATACAAAGATACGTGCTTTCCGCAATTGGAATATGCGGTTGAAAAATGCCTTGTCGGCAATTCTCCCTAAGATTTCCAGAATTAAATAATATTTCCTATCAAGCTTGACACCTGCCGAAACGCCGTAATATTGCAGCGGGTAAAACAAGTCCAAAAGAAACAACCCCTCCCTCGCGTTCAACCTTAATTTAATCCGCAATTCTAAAGTTTTCTTTATCCATAGCACCCAATAAATCTTTATATCTTTATAATCCTCTGTTTTCGTTATTATTTTTTTATTTAACGCTTAGCTTTTAAATTGACATTTATTTTTTTTTCTCATATTCAATCTCAATATCACGGTATCATCGGCCCTGATTCTAAAATCTTTTGCCGGCGATCCCATAAACAGCACAGCCTGTTTTAAGCGCGAAACCGCTGAGCCTAAAATTTGTGATCGCTTTATTTCTTTAAAAATATATCTTGCCCGCCTAATAGGAGGTCATTATGGGCAAATCAAAGCTCGCTTTGTTAATTATTGCTATCCTATCTATCGCGTTTACATTCTTAGGCTGTGGAGGCAGCGGTGGTAATGGAGGTAGCAGTGATTCTTCCGGCAGCGGTAATGTCGCACTATTTTTAGCTGACGGACCAGCAGATGAATACGAGCACATCTGGGCCGGGGTAAAAGAAGTCATTTTGATTCCCGCCAATGGCGGCGATCATTTGTCTCTCTTTAGATCACCATACCGTGATGGAAAAGAAGTGGATCTTTTGGATTTGTCAGACCAGAAATTGCTGCTTTCGGTAAAAAAGAACGTTCCAGCAGGTGTTTATTCCAAAATACGGATGATTATCGCCTATATCCGCCCGGAAGGGGGTACCGGCCCGTGTGCAGATGAGGATCTGGAAATAAAACTACCCAGCGGTAAGATTGACCTCAATCCGAGAAAAAATTTTCGGGTCGCTCCCGGGAAATCAATTGCGATCAGTCTGGATATGGACATGGACAAATCCATCCAGCTCAAGGAGGCGGGCAATTCCGGCAAGTGCATCTTCAGACCCGTAATATTTGTGGATATTGAAACCATCGACACCACCGAAGCCTGCCCGCGCATACTTACCGGTGAAATCGATGAACTCATCTACAGAGATGAAAGCGTGGTCGGCTTCATGCTTGACCTAAAAGAGGGTCGTGGCTTGCTGAAGGTTATGTTAAGATACCAGACAGTTATATTTGATGAAAATGGATTTGAGGGAGACCGTGATGATCTTAAAGTAGGTGATACCGTTCGCGTAAGGGGCCGTCTCAATTCCAGGTGCAATTTAGTCGCTTCAGTAATAATTATCGGTGGTGTTGAAAAATTTCAGGGGACCATAATTGATTCCTCGCCTGATGATTTCATTTTGAAATTAGCCAATGATGCCGGGACGCTTGATGTTGATATCACAGACAACACTGTTATTTTCATCGGCTGTGATGAGCTGTTTGAAGATGAAATTATTCCTATAGGATACAAGGCGCGTGTTTTGGGCAAATTTGAGGCCGCTGCTGCATCTAATATTTATCGGGCCATTGTCGTCTTCCTGAGACCAAGTAAACCGACAGGACTTCTAACCGGTATTTCTAACGCTGTTAGTGGATATAACCTAACCATCCGGACCGATGAAACAACCACCTTAAGCGTATACCTGCCGGAAGATGCGCCGGTGAAGCTAAAGGGGGACGGAAGCATCGATATTCTCCGGTTGGATGAGTGGGTGGAGTGCCATGGAGGGATAGAAGTAGAGGTTGTATTAGATCCTGCAAAATCCGCTCCTCTGACAGCAGAAAAACTTATCGCAATACCGGATGAGTTTTCGGCCACAGTGGATGCCAAAACCAACATCCAGCGTATCTTATACACAACTGACAGTGATATCGCCGTTGAAGAATACGCTACGATATTTAAGATGAAAAACGACCAACAGATGCTAATTGAATTTGAAGAAATTAGAGTTGAAGATGAGTTTGTAGCTTATGGCATAGAGGCATGTTCCCATGATACTTTCGCAGATTATTACGCTTTTATCTTATTTATTAATTATTAGGAAAGTTAGGGTGACGGGTACGACGATGACGATTGATTAATGCCTTAACAAATGAAACAAAAACATAAGGCAGAGGCATAAGGCTCTGCCTTTTCTTTTATGAATATAGTAGAGTTATAAAAAAGATGACCTAAAGGGGGAGGCGGCATGATGACAATTGAAGTCATACGGAGTGCTCTGGCATGGTGTACGGTGATAAACTGGGGATTACTGCTATGGTGGTTTCTCTTTTTCAGCTTGGCTCACGATTGGGTTTATCGTTTCCACAGTAAATGGTTTGATTTATCTGTCGATAAGTTTGATGCCGTTCACTATGCAGGCATGGGTATTTTTAAAATAGGTATATTTTTGTTTAACCTGGTGCCTTATCTTGCCCTGCGCATCGTTGCTTGAGTTTTGTGAAATAATCCCCTGGACCTGTAAAATAGTGTAAAACAGTGTAAAACAGTGTAAAAATTTAGGGTTATTCATTGACACTGAAACTCTTTATTCGCTATGTAGCAGCAGGCATTTTGGAGCGCTTCAAAATCGCCCATTAGATATGTAAATTTTATCGTTAAACGATTTGCGCGAAAATACCGCAGATCTCTCGGATAACACTTTATATATCGCTCCCTAAAGCTTCTTGTAACCCGCCCTTAATCTCTCTAAATCAAGGAGAAATATTATGATTCGCCGGTACAGAAAATTTGTATTGCTTCTTATTATATCCACTTTGCTCGTTTCCCAACCTGCCATCGTTGCCGCAAAAGAGCAACTGGCCTCAAAGCCAGTCCAGTTAAAGGTGTTTCTGGCTCCCTTTCTTTCATTCCGACCCTTTTCCATGGCCGTGGAAGAAGGCTTTTTTGCCGAGCAGGGGTTCGAGATTGAATTTGTGAAGGTGTCAGAGGCAATGGCTCTCCAGGCCATGGCCCGGGGGGAAATCGACGTGTGGGCGGGCATTTATACCGCAGGCTATTTGAATGCAATTAGCCGGGGTGCCAATATTCGCGTGGTGGCCGAAAAAGGCCATTTTGCCCCGGACGGCTGTCCGTCATTCGGACTGCTCGCCAGAAAAGATATAGCGGAATCCGCAAAGCAGCCAGATCAACAGCTCATGCAGGGCCGACGTTTCGATGTGAAGATCAGATCATTTGAGGAATACTTTCTGGATAAGTTCCTCAGTCAGATCGGTTTAGAGCCGGATCAAATTGAGAAAATAGTTGTCCCGCCACCCGCTCAAATGAGCGCCCTGGAAAAGCGTCGCATCGACTTCATGGTTACCACCGAACCCTGGCTTACCCGTATTATAAGATCCGGGCACGGCGTTCTCTGGAAGCGGGTTCAGGACGTAATTCCTGACTTCGATTACTCCTTTGTACGTTATGGCCCCAGCATTCTAGAGAAAAACCCTGAAGCCGGAGAGCGATTTATGGTCGCATATCTCAAAGGCGTGCGCCAGTATAATCAGGGGAAAACCGCCCGCAATCTTGAAATTATGGCCAAGCACACCCGCCTGGATAAAGATCTTCTGCGCGCAGCCTGCTGGGCTCAAATACGCAATACCGGGCAAATTAATCCTCAAAGCAAGTTAGATTTTCAGGATTGGGCCCTGGCCACAGGGTTGCTGAACAACAAGATGCCACTGGAAAAAATGTGGGAGCCGCGTTTTGTGGAATATGCAAACAGGGTTTTGAAATCCGGGCAATGAGAATCGTCCGAACAAAGCCCCATTACGATTAGTGCGTCCCACAAATAATTTAAAAAACACGGTTCTATTTTAGTCGTCAGTTACCGGGTTCAGGGTTCTGGTTTTAGAAGTGCGCCATTTAAGCGCTACGTTCTGGGCTGCTCCGCACTCTTTTTTTAATCAAGCAACTGATCTCTGTCTCTTGTTATCTAACCTCTGAACTTTTGAACCAGGAGACGTGATACCTGAAACCACTTCTAAAAATCTATGCCCTTGACATTGGTTCAATGGATAATTATTCCTCTAATATGTTAGACGCAGCTAATCGATATTTTTGACTTGAACCCATCTCTAAAATGCGTCTAAGTGCCCATGGCTGTGTTGCGAATTGGCTCAAAATACGCACATACTAAGGTGTATGCTCCGCTTTTGAGCCAACCCGCGCCTTGCCCTGAACCCTAATCCACATTTTTGAGATGGGTTCAAGAAAGCTGTTGCTATTTTAAAAACCTTCGACTATCAACTATATATCAGATAGACCTAAATTAACCCTCTCATTTTCGCTACGGTACAACCAAACAGCTACTGAGTGTGCGAATATGCCCAAAGCCAGCAAGCATTATAACCTCCACATCATAAATCCGGGTCTTGCCATGGAATGGCACCCGTCCCGAAACGGGGATTTAAATCCGAGAAATGTCACACCGGGTTCCGGAAAAAAGGCGTGGTGGATATGCGCAGATGGGCATGAGTGGGAAGCAGCGATATATAGCCGCAACAGGGGCAGCGGCTGTCCTATTTGCAATAAGCCTGCACCGGCTGATACGAGTGATACATCAATAACGGACACAGATCTTGTCAGAGAATGGCATCTTACCAAAAACAGCGGCTTGAACTTAAGAAATTTACCTCCAGATTTTAATAAAAAAGTATGGTGGATTTGTGAGGAAGGTCATGAATGGGAGGCGACAGTCACAAACAGAATGAAGGGCAACGATTGTCCTGTTTGCAACAAAAATTTATTCACAAGAAGGAAGTCCAGAATCAAAGATAAGATCGGCTTCGGGAAAAAAACCAGAGATATTGAGCCTGGCTATGCTCAAATAGAGGATATTTGGCAATCATCCGATTCACAATTGAGCGCCGCAACCGGATTTAGAAAGAGCAGGCGCTATTGGCATAAAGCCACGGTCATCTTGGAGGATACGAGATCGGGCGCGTGGAGTTATGCGCAAACGAAAGATTTTAGCAACGACGGCATGTTATTAGAATCAGAAATTGCTTTCAAACCCGGAACCCGCATCAATATAAAATTTGATAGCCCGCCTTTTAAATCTACCTTGAAAACCTACAAATCCACTGTGAGATGGTGCAAGGAATTGGCGGATGAGGATTCCCATTCCACATATGGAATTGGAATAAAGTTTATTTAAAAAATCCCCTCTATACCTCCCTTAATCGGCTCCAAATCAAGCAATGCCCCGGAACTGTAAAACTTACAGAACGACGCTGTCGGATGGCACCCGGGTTTGCCAAACGCCGATAATTATTATGAATTGTGAGTGAAATCTCTGTTGGAGGTCTGAATTAGTCCTAAAGTTTAGTGGCATGTTTCCGATATCATACATATAATAAAGAGGAGACCGACATGGTGGAATTCATTTCTAAAGCTCTTTTTCTGATTGCGGAAATCGGCGTTATCGTCGTTATGGTCATAATAATATTAAAGGAACGCCAAAAAAGGAAAGAGAACGTAAATAAAATTAAACCTCACGGTAAAGGAGGTTCGGTCCCAAACCAACGTACGCTCTACCTGGACTGATCGCTTTGCAGATAGACTCAAGACCGGTGGGGTCGAAATAATAAAAACAGTAAGGCAGCGTCGCCACGGCGCTGCCTTTTTTATTCCATTTTGTAGGTGTTGCACTTTAAACTTCCATTTTTGCCATTTTTATAAGATTGCGTTATAATTCTAACGGGTTAAAATTGTCACAAATATCTAAACCAGTGGTTGATTATGAAGTGTCCGAAATGCGGCTTTGAACGAACAGATCAACAGGTGGAATGCTTCAAATGCGGGATTATTTTCGATAAGTATTTGAAGCTTAAAAAAAATGGGCCCGCATTAACTTCCATTGCAACTCAACCGCCAGCAAAGTCGGTAGAAATACTGGATTTTATAAAAAATTTAATTTTTTACGTGAAGCCCGAAGCCCATCCGCTTATTTTCGGCGGGCGGTTGCTGGTCTTTATTGTGCTTCTTATATGGGGTTTAAAGTTTATCCTGACGCCATTGGAGTCCAATTATGCGATGGATTCTTTCTGGCACCTTATCAACCTTCCCTTCCATGAAGCCGGGCACATCTTTTTCCGACCCTTCGGAAGTTTTATGACCAGCCTTGGCGGCAGCCTGGGCCAGCTGTTAATGCCGCTGGCTTGTCTTGCGGTGTTTCTGTTAAAAACCAGAGATACATTCGCAGCCGCATTTGCCCTGTGGTGGTCCGGCGAAAATTTTATGGATCTGGCCCCCTATATTAACGATGCCAGGTCTTTGACCCTGCCGCTTCTCGGCGGCAATACGGGAAGCACTTCACCCTACGGGTTTCACGACTGGGAATTTATCCTCCATAGATCGGGTTTGTCCAACTACGATCATACACTGGCCCGTATGGCTGACAGGCTGGGAATGATTTTGATAATATGCGCTCTTGTATGGGGCGGATATTTGCTTTATAAGCAATACAGAAATCTTAATTTTGCATGAAACGTGATGAGAACTTGGAATTATCTTTACAGGATAGACGCAACCTTAAATGCCCCGCTTTGCGGGATGAAGCATCCGATCTTATTAAAGTAAGGACGCCTCTTGCATATGAAAGCCTCCGACATGTACGCCTCTGGAGGACGCGTGCAAAATTCAGATGCAAATCTAAAGCTCAGATGTTTCCAGTCATAAATCCATGGATATTAAAAACCTGCAAGCTGCCTCAGACCCAAACAGAGAGGACAGAAAAATGAGAAAGCCGGTCCTAATTTTTATTTTTACAGCTTTGATCTTCGTATCAATGGCGTGTTCGGGAACGATGCGGGGGATCGATAGATACAGTGGTAAACGGGTTTTCCTCGAATACGAGGAAGAAAAATTCGGATCGGCTGAACTCCAGGTCAAAATGCCGGATGGGGAACTTTTTATAGGCAGGCTCATCCAGGAGCAAAAGTCGGCGACATCGAACGCACCGATAAGCAAAGCATACCCGGCAGTTGATGAATTTCAAGGAAACACAGAGGCTTTTTTATATGGAGACCGAGGGAATAAAATGAAATGTAAATTCAGGTTATCCGATACCCTGGTCGGTTTCAAAAGCGGTGGCTTCGGGTTATGTGAAACGTCAGATGGCCGTGTAATTGATATTTATACAAGATAAACAAATGAAAAATATCTACGACAAGATTAAAGAAAGCCGAAAAACCGGCAAGATCGAATTTGTGATCGAAGAGCGCAGAGACGATTGTGTGATCAGTACCATGCCGGTAAAGGAAGGAATTCTCAACCCTTTTGGCACCGTTCACGCCGGCGCCATGTTATGGCTTGCAGATGTCACCGCCACGGTATTGGCGCTCGGGAAAGTCGAGATCGGACCGGATGGAAAAGGCTTCCCGCTGGCGATAAATTTGAACACCAATTTGCTGGGGAACCAACGTGAAGGGGAGATCAGGGCCGAAGCGCGCTTTGTTCGCAGCGGCAAACGGGTAACGATTATACGCACCCGGGTGACCGGCGCTCAAGGGCGGCTTTTGGCCGAGGTTACAACGACCCACATCCCGGCAACCTGAATATATTTGTTGCTCCAATCTTTAAGTTTGCCGATTTCAAAAGGATATGAGCACATTCAAGGCTAAACCTTTGCGAATCCCCTTCAGATTCATGATAGGTAGATAGAAATGCAGGTGCACTACGTTGAGTTTACAACGAAATATTATCAAAAAGTAATCGCGCTTTGGGAAATTGGGGTTATCTCCAAAGAACTGCAATGAGCGGATGCTGTCAATCCGGACAACACGATTCCCACGCTAGACCGATGAAAATGACACGCCTCGAGAAATGGTTGGTCAATCGCGACAAAAAGGCGGACCGCAACATTTCCAGAGTTCAGCAGCGTCTTGCAGAAATTCCTTCAGAAGCAATCAAGGATGTATTGGAGCTGGGCTGCGGCATCGGCGCCGTAGCGGCCTTTCTATCAGAAACTTACAAAATGAAGGTATGGGGCACCGATTACGATCCCGCGCAAATTCAAATCGCCCGTAAACGGCATCCCGAAAATGACCATCTAACCTACAAGGTGGAAGACGCCGCACACCTCTCATTTCAGGATGCACACTTCGATCTGGTTGTATCACAGAATGTATTTCACCACCTGTCGAATTGGCAGACTGCCATCGGGGAAGTCGCCCGGGTTTTAAAACCGCGAGGATTTTTGCTCTGGCTGGATCTTGCCTTCCCTAAATGGATTGCACAACTTTTTCAGCCGCTGGTCAAAAAACACAGCCTTTATTGCATCGGGGACGCTGTACATGCATTTGAAAAACATGGGTTCGAACTGCGCTATCATGAAAGACGGATTCATGGACCTTTTTTTCAGCACAATATGGTTTGGCAAAAAAGAGAGGCAAAATGATCAAAAAAAAACAACACATAAAAGTGGCTGTTGTCCAGGCCGCACCGATTTTATTTGATCGCGAGGCGACGGTAAAAAAAGCCTGTGGCTTGATCGAGCAGATTGCCGAGCAGGGCGCTCAGCTTATTTTGTTTCCCGAGGCATATGTTCCGGCCTATCCTCGCGGATTGTCCTTCGGTACGGTCGTGGGAAGTCGCAGCCCGGAGGGCCGAAAAATCTGGCAATCCTACTGGGAAAACACGGTGGAAGTCCCCGGTCCGACAACAGAGAAATTGGGCGAAGCCGCCAGAAAAGCGCAGGTCTATTTAGCGATCGGTGTCATCGAACGTGATGCGATGCGCAGTACCGCCACATTGTACTGTACCTTACTTTACTTTGGCCCTGACGGCCAACTTCTGGGAAAACATCAGAAGCTTAAACCTACAGCAGCAGAACGTTTGATCTGGGGCGAAGGCGACGGAAGCACCCTGACGGTGATTGGAACAGAATTCGGCACTATCGGCGGATTGATATGCTGGGAAAATTATATGCCGATGGCCAGAATGACCATGTATAACAAAGGCGTCGAATTGTATCTGGCCCCAACAGCGGATGCACGCGATACATGGCAATCAACATTGCGCCACATTGCCTGTGAGGGGCGCTGCTTTGTACTGGGATGTAATCAATATATGACCAAAGAAATGTATCCGGCTGATTTAAAAGCGCTAGAGGAGTTAAGCGATCAACCTGAAGTGATGTGCCGGGGCGGCAGTACGATTATTTCTCCGTTGGGTGAAGTTCTGGCCGGTCCGCTGTTTGATAAAGAAGACATCTTATTTGCCACGCTCGATCTGGGCGAGATTGCCCGCGCAAAACTTGATTTTGATGTCGTCGGGCATTATGCCCGGCCGGACGTGTTTCAGCTGGTGGTTAACGAAAACCCGAGTCTACCGGTTGTAAGCGCTGGTAACAAATAATGGAGTCAGGACTATTTTTTAAAGGTTTCATCATCGGCTTCTCCATAGCGGCTCCGGTGGGGCCCATAGGTATTCTTTGCATTCAGCGAACTCTGGCGGGCGGCAATTTTCAAGGATTGGTTACCGGATTGGGGGCGGCAACCGCCGATGCGATATACGGCTTTATTGCCGCTTTTGGCTTAACCTTTATTTCCAATTTTCTGGTGGCCCATTCCATCTGGTTTCGCCTTATCGGCGGACTCTTTTTATGTTATCTGGGAATCAGGGCATTTTTGTCAAAGCCGCAGAAACAGGTGCCTTCTGAGACAAATCGCAGCACCCTTTCGTCCTACAGTACCACCTTTTTGCTTACCCTAACCAACCCAATGACGATCCTGTTTTTTGCCGGCATTTTTGCCGGTCTGGGCATCGTCAGTGAGTCCATCCGATATACATCTGCGGGCCTGATGGTCATCGGTGTCTTTATCGGATCAGGCGTCTGGTGGATGATTTTAAGCGGCACTACAGGTATTTTGCGCAACAAGATGAATGCGCGCAAGCTGACATGGGTCAATAAAATATCCGGGCTGATCATCGTGGCTTTCGGGGCGGGAGCGCTCATAAGCACGGTCTTTTAGGTTTCACCGAGCGTTTTTTTTTAAGGACACCGAAAAATTTTAGATGACTAGATAATGACTTGACACTGCCCAAAGGATATGATTCAGATACAGCTGTTGCCATTTTTTTAACGCGCGCAAGGCATCGATATGGCCGCTTGGATCTGGATATTTATTATTTTGGCCGGGGGCCTGTTTGCCCTGAAAATCGTTTATACCATTAGCATCGCCCTGGTTCTGCCGATTACCCAGGGCGCACTGTATGTTTCAACTTCTCGTACAAAAATTGCCGCCTTCATAAACGCCGTGCCCATGCGGGCCGACCAAACGCTGGTCGATTTAGGCTGCGGCGACGGACGTGTGCTTCGGGAAGCTCAAAAACGGTATGGGGTTCGCACCATCGGTTATGAAATCAACCCGCTGGCCTACCTGAAAGCCCGATTATTCTCTCTCGGGCCGAACAAAATTAATATTAAACGTGAAAATTTTTGGGAAGCTGATTTAACAGGCGCAGATGTGGTGTTTTGTTATCTTAACCCGGATGTGATGAAAAGACTGGCGGTCAAACTTAAATCCGGGCTCAAACCGGGAGCAATCGTCGTTTCCAGCAATTTTCCGCTTCCCGCGCATGTCCCCAGCATGGTCCTGCGCCCGGAAAGCAGCTTACATAATGATCCCATGTACATATATCATCTCGAATGATCTTTTCAAATTTTATTACCATTTTTTTTGTTTCTTAGATCCTGAAAATTAAGGCTGAAAAATCCAAGAGGGCGCAGATGAATCCTGAGATTTTGGTTAAAATGAAAAAGGGGGTGTATTATCCGGGAAATCATTTAGGAAGAAGAAAAGATTTGGAAGATCTGGTCACAAAAGGTTTTCTTGAACGAATGGAAGGATCTTTTTTTTGCGGGCCCGATAATCAACCGTCTTATTGTCTGACCGAAGAGGGCTGCCGCGAAAAACGCAAAAATAATGTCTGACCCACAATCCCGTTTTGAAGTCTTAGCCATAAAATTCTAAGATCATAACCATCGCCTGCCGATTCGGGCAGAAGATTACCATCAACGCAAAAATCAACAACGGGAACGTATGCGGTGCGCCGAAATAATCCTGATATGGATAGACTGGAATCTACGATTGCCGAGTTGATTGACGGGCTGCGTGCTTTAGAATTCGGCCCGCCCATCACCCATGTTTATAACCCGCTCGAGTACGCCGGAGAATCTTATCGGCAATACCACGCAAAATATGCGTTCACGCCCAAGGAGGTCGTTTTCCTGGGGATGAATCCGGGGCCATGGGGCATGGCCCAAACCGGTATTCCTTTCGGTGAAATCAATGCGGTCAGAGACTGGATGAAAATAGAAACGCCGGTCGGCGGCCCTGTCGATCCACACCCCAAAAGACCGGTGTTGGGATTCGCATGCACCAAAAGGGAGGTCAGCGGTAAGCGACTCTGGGGATGGGCGAAAAAAACATTTAAAACGCCCAAACGATTTTTCAGCCGCTTCTTTGTGTCCAATTATTGCCCGCTGCTTTTCATTGAAGAAAGCGGTAGAAACCGCACGCCGGACCAAATCCGTGCGGCGGAACGCAACCCGCTTCAGGAGGCATGCGATCATGCCCTCCAAAAAACGATCGAACAGATTAAACCAAGCTATGTGGTGGGCGTCGGCAAGTTTGCAGAAAAAAGAGCCCGAATTGCCTTAAGCAATTATAAGGTGAAGATAGGTATGATTACCCATCCAAGCCCGGCAAATCCAAAAGCAAACCGCGGGTGGGAGCGTCTAATAGTAAAGCAACTTGCAGATTTAGGAATCCGTATTTGAGAAATATATGAAAATAAGATTAAAATATATCATTGCGCTCGGCTTGCTCATCGTCGCAACCGGCTGTTCCAAAACAAACATCTATTATCCGGGCAGCGGCGCATCTAGTGCCACAACACCCGATATCCAGGCCGATGCCCGAATCTACCGCGAAAAGATTAAACAACTGCAGCACGCATTGGTTGATTTAAGTGCAACGGTTGATAAAACAGAGGCGATAATGGTGGCTGAAACGGCCGTTCGAGAATCGGCCGTTTTGGCCGAGGAATATCAACTCGTTCGTCCGGCTGTCGCCCACAACCTTCTGGTTGCACTGGGTATAAAAGACCGCGGGTTGTGCTATCATTGGACGGAAGACCTGATGAAACGACTCCAGGCGCTGGATCTAAAAAGCCTCCAGCTCTATTGGGGGGTGGCCTACCGCGGCAGTGAATTGCGCGAGCACAACTGCGTAGTCGTTAGCGCCAGAGGGCAGGATTTTTTTAAAGGACTTTTGCTGGATCCGTGGCGGAATTCAGGAAATCTTTTCTGGGCCCGGGTCACCCAAGACAGCTACCCGTGGAAGGTACTGCCCCCATCCGACTGGTAAAGCATCCCCAAAGACCGCTATCATCCGCGGTAATGGCGTCATGTGTCCGTGTTCAGGCCGTGACAGTAAAGTAACTTTCAAAACCCATAATTCAGCAGGAAGTCGCCCTTAAACGATGCTTCATAATACAGACCAGATGTTTGAACTCGTCCAGGCAGCAAGCAAGCGACTCCGCGGCCATGCCCATATCACACCGGTTATGCGCTCGCGAACCCTGGATCAAATAGCAGGTGCCCGAGTTTATCTTAAATGTGAAAATTTTCAGCGTGTCGGCGCCTTTAAGTTCAGAGGCGCATTCAACGCCATGTCCCAGCTGTCAGATAAAGATCGCAAACGGGGTGTTATCACCCACTCTTCCGGAAATCACGCTCAGGCCATTGCTCTGGTTGGACGGCTTTTGGGTATTCAGACAACGATTGTCATGCCCGATGATGCGCCGGCCACCAAGCGAGCTGCCACCGAAGCATATGGGGCAAGCATCGTTGAATACGATCCGCGGGAAACCACCCGTGAAAAAATTTCCAAGGATCTCGAAAGAAAACATGGATATGTTTTAATACCGCCCTATGATCACCTTGACATCGTCGCCGGTCAGGGAACGGCGGCCCTTGAATTGTTTGAAGAGGTCAACTCACTGGATACGCTGCTGGTTCCCTGTGGCGGCGGCGGGCTCTTAAGCGGATCCGCAATCGCCGCCAGGGGAATGGGCCCCGCATGCCAGGTGATCGGCATTGAGCCGGAATTGGCAGATGATGCCACCCGTTCGTTTCAAACCGGCACCCTGCATACGGTCGAAAATCCACCCACGATTGCCGATGGAACCCGCACGCCTTCCCTTGGTAAGCAGGTGACCTTTCCTTTTGTCCTCAAATATGTGGACGACATGAAAACCGTTTCGGAGGCGGCCATTGTCGAAGCGGTCAAATTTTTATTCTACCGCATGAAGCTGGTGGTTGAACCTTCGGGCGCCCTGGGGGTGGCGGCCCTGTTAAGCGGCGTGATAAGGCCACAGGGCAGCGCGGGGGTGATTATCAGCGGCGGGAATATCGACGGCAAAACCATGCGGGAGGTACTGAAGTCTTAAAATAGGCTTGAAGAATGATAAATGTCCATCGGCAGCAATAAAACTAAATTTCTGCTTTCCCGTTAAATCCAAATCTCAGCTACACTCCAATCGGCGTGGAGGGATAAGGTGGGGCAAACTTGAAAATCTATACCGGCACAGGGGATAAAGGCAAAACCAGCCTATTCAGTGGCGAGCGCGTACCAAAAGATAATGCCAGAATCGATGCGTATGGTGATATTGATGAGCTCAATTCGATTTTAGGCACACTGGCATCCCATTTATCTGATGAAGCCGAACTCACCGAGGAATTGCAACAGATTCAATCCGACCTTATGCAGTTAAGTGCCTGGCTGGCGACCAGTCCGAATTCCGCTTTAATAGAATCACTCGAAGAAATCTCCACAAAACAGATTACCTTCTTAGAAGATGCCATTAATCGAATCACACACGGATTACCCGTGCTGAAAAGTTTTATTTTGCCGCAAGGACATCCAACGGCTTCCTGGGCCCATGTGGCCCGAACCGTTTGTCGCAGATCCGAACGCAAAGTGGTGCCGCTATTGAGTGACTTGCCGGAGGGAAAAGCCGCCGAGCAGTATCGAAAATCACTCGTATATTTGAATCGGCTGTCGGATTATCTTTTTGTACTTGCCCGTCACTGTAATCATATCCATGGTGTGCCAGATAAACTCTGGAAAACGTGAGCTAATTTTCAATTTTGAAAACCCACGTCCAAACATATACGGCTACTCTGTTGAGACGAAAGTGGCTTTCAAAAAAAACCTTTGAGATCTTTGCGAGCCGACCCCCTGGGTTTACCTTTACGCCGGGTCAGCGCATCAGTCTGAGTCTAAACGAACACGAAAGAGATTACTCCATTGTATCGGCGCCAAAGGAATCTGAACTCACCCTCTGTATCCGCAAGGTAGCCGACGGCAAATTGTCGGCTCTTCTCAGCGCTGCCGATACCGGCGCATCCCTTGTGATAAGGGGCCCGCATGGTTATTTTACATACAGACCTTCGCCCCGCCCGGCGGTGTTTGTGGCAACCGGCACCGGTATTGCACCGTTCTGTTCGATGGCCCGATCCGGCATATCCGGTTTTACGATTTTGCATGGCGTTCGTTTGGCTGCGGATCTGTATTACGCTTCCCAACTTCGAAAAAATGCCCTAAAATACATCGCCTGTCTGTCGGAGTCAAAAAAACTGCCTGCCAATGCTTTCCCGGGTAAAGTGACCCAATATCTGGAACAACACTTAATTCCCGGAGCATATGATTTTTACCTTTGCGGCCGAAACGAGATGATCCGAGATGTCACCCACCTCATCGACCGGCGCTTCCCGGAATCCCTCGTATACACGGAATTGTTTTATTGATCTCAGTTCAGGAAACTCCTGCAACATAAGACTTGCGCATTTGACCCGGTACCGATAGTGTATATCTAGGATTAATTCTATGAAAAGGAGGCGGTATGAAGTTTGAAGCGATTGAAAGGGAAACTGTGATTCTCGATCCCAGCAACAACATGCAGCGCAAAACCATCCCCAGCGAGATCCGCAAAGACCCGCTTACCGGAAGGACTTCGCGCATCTGCCATTTTATGCCCTTAAAATGGGAAAAGCCGGATTTTGATCAACTGGTCGCCGGAACCGAAAAGACCTGTCCGTTTTGTCCCGACAAGGTAATGCAGCTTACCCCCTGTTTCCCCGAAGACATTGTTCCTGAAGGTCGTATGGTTTTAGACGATAAGGTTCTGTTTCCCAATATCGCTCCTTACGACAGCCTGAGCGCCTGTGCCACATTCAGTGGTCAGCATTTTATTCCCATGACAGAGATAACTTCCCGGCAAATCGCCGATGCCTTTCGCCTGTCAATCAATTTTTTCCAGCGCGTCGATGAAATAAAGCATCCGGAATCGGTATATCACATAATTAACTGGAACTATATGCCCGCTTCCGGCAGTTCATTAATTCATCCCCATCTGCAGGTGTTTGTCTCGGCCCACGCTCCCAATCTATTGAACGAGGAGCTCAGGAATGCTAAGGATTATATGGAACAAAATGGATCTAATTATTGGGACGATCTGGTGCAAACAGAAAAGGCGGACGGAAAACGCTTCCTGGGGAAAATCGGCCGCACGAACTGGCTCAGTGCATATGCCCCGCTGGGGGTGGCAGGCGACGTCGTCGCGATCGTGGAGGGCACAAGCGGTACGCTCGAATTAACCGAAGATGATATTTATGACCTGGCTCAAGGGTTGACCAAACTGATGGCTGCCTATGATAAGATGGGTATTTACAGTTTTAATATGAATTTTTTCCCCGGAACCCGGGGGGATGGCCACGCTCGATTTCACCTGGTGTTTTCTCCGCGCACGTTTTTTAACCAGGCCCTGGGCACCCCGGACGTCGGGGCATTGCGAAATCTTTTCAATGAAGGTATCTGTATGGCTTTTCCGGAGGAAATCAATGCGATGCTGAAACCAGAATTTTAGAAGGAGGGAAATCAATATGGAATTCAAAGAGGTTGTGAAATCAAGAAGAAGTTGCCGCGTATTTGAATCCGATCCCATACCGGAGGATCAACTCACAGCTATTTTGGAGGCCGGCCAGTGGGCACCGAGCCCCATGAACGCCTTACCCTGGGAATATATTCTCATCACCGATGCCGAAGTTAAATCCCAAATCAGAGAAGTTGCCGAAGCGGCCAAACAGGCTGTCCTCGACGGCGGCGGACCGGGATTTGCCGCCAAATACGATATGCGTTTTTTAGAAGCGGCCCCCCTGGTCATTGCGGTGGTGTTTGATCCTGCCAAGAAAGGATTGGGAGACTTTTTTAACCAGAAACACGGCGCCTTGCAGGCGGTATCCGCCTGTGTTCAAAACATGATGCTTGCCGCCGCGGAATACGGATTGGGAACCCTCTTTTTTACGTGGTTTGATCCCCAAAAAATGCAATCGGTCTTAAATATCCCAGATAATCTCGAAATTGCGGCGGTTATTCCCATTGGAAAACCCAAGGGGGAGATTAAAGCGCCACCCCGCAAGGAACCCAAAGTCCATCAGCAACGATTTACGGCATCCGAATAAAATTTCGTTTCGGCTTAGAGGTCACTTTTGCTTGGCGATGCGGCGGCGTTCCTCATCACGGATTTCCCGCCGCAGCAGTTTCCCCACTTTGGATTTGGGAAGCATATCCCGAAACTCGATATATCCCGGGACCTTATAGGGGGCCAAGCGATCCCGGCACCATTTGATAAGATCAGTGCCCCCTACCCCTCTGGCATCTTCTTTCAACACGACAATCGCTTTGACACGTTCACCAAGACGTTCATCGGGGATTCCGACCACACAGGCGCCAATAACCGTCGGATGGTCCTGTAATACCGCTTCAACCTCGGAAGCAGAGACGCGGTAACCCTTATGTTTGATAATATCAGCCGAGCGTTCGACATAGACGAGTTCGCCCTCCTCGTCCTGGCGGACATAATCGCTCATCCGGTAAAAAATCCTTCCGTCAATTTCCACATAAGAATTCCGAGTTTCTTCGGGCTTATTCCAATACTCTTTTATGGTATACGGAGATGTCACCAAAAGTTCGCCGACTTCGCCGGCCGGCAGCGGTTCGAGCGTTTCGGGGTCAACCACCATGCATTCTCTACTTTTCAAAGGCAGACCCAAAGTCGTCGGCTTGGGGTTTTCGTCGATTCGGCTGTAGGTGACATGACCGGCTTCGGTAGAACCATAAACCTGATAGATGGGGATACCAAAACGCTCTTTCCAGCGATTAAACACTTCAATCGGAAGAACATCACCACCACAGTAACAATACCGCAAAGAACTTAAGTCGTATTTGTCGATACGGTCGTTTTCTAAGATCATGCGATAAAGTGCAGGAACGCCGAGGAACCAGCGCACGCGATGGCGCTGAATGGTTTCGAGGATGGCATCCGTTTGAGGTACCGGCATTAAAAGAGTGGTATTGCCTTTATTCAGCCCAACAGACATAAACAGCCCTAAAGCCATGATGTGAAAAAGTGGATTAATGGCTATGTAGACATCTTCTCCCTCTTTTAGGTGGTCGCCGGCCACGTCTTCGGTCACATCATTCACATAGGAAACCATCCCGATGTGATTGCCGGGAACGCCCTTGGGAAAACCGGTGGTTCCCCCGGTATATAAAATGTATGAAAGATCTTTGCGAGGATCAATCTCTGTCTGAGTCTTCACAGGCGCATGTTTCAAAAGCTTCTTAAAAGAATACACCTTCTCATCCTGGTCCACCTTACCATGAGGAATTTTGTCAAAGAGGACCCCCAGGTAACGTTTCCAGGCAGGCAATAGATCTACCAGATTGGTCACAATCACGCGTTTGAGCCCGGTGCTGGAAACGACTTCTTTGGCATAGCAAAAATTGGTGTCCTGGCAGATGATGGTTTCGGCCCCTGAATCATTGATCATGTAATTGAGCTCATGGGATGTGTAAATTGGGGAAACCGGTACAATTACCGCACCGATTCTCTGGATACCTAAAAAAGCAACCACAAATTGAATACAGTTTGGAATATATATCATCACCCGGTCGCCTTTTTTGACACCCAGGTCCAGCAGCGCGGCGGCAAACCGTTTACTTAGATCTCTCAGCCGGGCATAAGAGAAACTCTGGCCCAGATATATGACTGCGGATTTATCCGGATAACGGTCGCACATATGGTCGAACCGTGTAAACGTTAATTCCTTTTCTAAAGCCGCCGTCGTTTGACTCATTGTCTTAAAAACTCCTCAGTGCTTCAACCTTTTGTGCATAGGAATTTCTCAAGTCACTTTAGATCACTTTTAATCCCGCTGTTGGCGGGACGCACTTTTTTAAATACACATTTAAGATAGTTCTATATCCCGAAATAAGCCGACCGAACATCCGGGTTGTTCATCAGCTCGTCGCGCGTTCCTTCCAAAACCGCAGCCCCGTTCTCCAGAATAAAAGCATAATCAACAATAGGCAAAACAGGGCGAGCATACTGTTCGGTGATAATGATTGAAATTCCCTTTTCATCACGGATTTCTTTGGTTGCCCGCACTAAAACAGCTTGAATCAGAGGACTCAGCCCCAAAAGAGGTTCATCAAGCAGTAACAGTTTCGGTTGAGCCATGAGTGCCCGCCCAATGGCCAGCATCTGCTGTTCACCACCGCTTAAAAAACCGCCAATTCTTTTCTGAAGTTTGTCCAGAGCCGGAAAGATCTTAAACACATATTCCAGCGTATCTTTCGCCTGGGCGGGTGTCGCCAGATAACCGCCAATGCGCAGATTTTCAAGGACGTTGCACTCTTTGAAGATTCGGCGTCGTTCCGGACACAGGACGATGCCTTTTTTCGCCCTTTTGCTGGGCTTCAGATTCATAATTTCTTCGCCCAAATAAGAGATATTGCCCAGGACACTGATACGCTCACCACCGGCCATTTCTTCTTTTTTGCGGATATCTTCCATGATACCCGACAGCGTGTACATCAGGGTGGACTTTCCGGCACTGTTGGCACCGAACACGCCAACAATCTGGTTTTCAGCGCACCGGATGCTGACGTTGTTAATTGCCAGCATGTTTTCGTAGAATACCATCAACCCCTTTGCCTCAAGCATGCGCCATGACCTCCTCAACCTCCTGGGACCCAAAATAGGCCTCCTTTACCCGTTCGTCTGCCATGACCTCTTCGGCGGTACCTTCAATGAGCTTTTCACCAAAGTTTAAAACCATAATCCGATTGGCCACCCGGAACAATTCTCTGAGGCGATGCTCGATCATAATCAGGGTGATTCCTTCCATCTGCAAACGCTCAACCAAGGGGACCATGCTGGCGATTTCGCTCATACTCAATCCCGAAAATACTTCATCACATAAGATAATCTTCGGATTTAACGCCAGGCAGCGGGCAAGCTCCATGCGTTTTAAATAGCCCGTGGGTAAGTTGGAAGCCTTTTTGTAAGGAACAAACGATTCTCTCTCGAAACCGAGTTCTTCCAAAATGTCAATGCTGACGGTATTGCGGTCACCCAGTTTGCCGCCGCCCCTCCAGCCTCCGGTGCGTTTCGCCCGGGGCGAAAAAAGGGGAATCACCAGGTTTTTGTATGCCGGGAGACTGTAATACGGGCGCATGATCTGAAATGTTCGGGTGATCCCCATATCGGCAATCTTATGCGGCGCCTTGCCGGAGATTTTTTTCCCGCGATACAGCACCTCACCGGCGGTCATCTCGATAAAACCGGTAATGCAGTTCACGAGGGTCGTCTTGCCGGACCCATTTGGCCCGATAATACCCAATATTTCGCCTTCATGCAGGTCAAAGCTGACATCATTTAAAGCGAAAATGCCCCCAAATGTTTTGGTTACCTGATTCACCTGCAATAAGGGTGGTTTAGTTGAGCTCATACTTTAGTCCACTTTTCAAACTGATGGTATTTTCGCTGACCATAGACCATAATGCCCTCGCTGCGAAAAACGATAAAGGCAAGTAGAATTATCGCATAAAAGACAATTCGCAGCGTTCCAAACTCGCGCAAAAGTTCCGAGATGGGTACCAAAATGAAAGCACCTAAAACCGGCCCAACCAGCGTGCCGGCCCCCCCGATGACAGTCGCCGCAATGGGAAGAATGGAGAAATCCAGTGCAAAAGTTGACAGCCCGGCCCACATATAGAGATGCACCAGATAAGCACCCGCCAAACAGCCCATGGCCGAGGAAATAAATACCGCGATGGTTTTGTAATACGTAATGCTTATCCCTGAAGCCCTGACAGCCTGGTCATTGTCTTTAACGGCTCTCAATACCAGGCCGAGATCCTGGTTTACCACCCGGCGCATGCCAAACAGGAACAAGAGCACCATACATATGATAAAGTATTGCTCAATCCATCGATTGGCAAAGCTGTCTATGCCGACGATACCGTCAGTGCCGCCAAGGATATCCAGCGCTTCGATGACACGCATCAGAAGCAGGGGATACATCAGTGTAACGATGGCAAAGTAAACTCCTCTCAGCGGAAGACAGGGCAGCAATAACAGGGTGCAAATTACTGCGCCGAAAACAGTGGCAATCGGAATGGTAAGTAGTGGTGGCAATCCGAAAGATGTATTAAGAATAGCGGTCAAATAACCGCCGGTGCCGATGAAAAAAGCGCCTCCCAGAGAGACCAGACCCACAAAATGAGCCAGAAAATCAAAGCTCAGCGCCAGCAGGGCATAGATGCAGACAATCGAAATGACCCGCTGCCAATAAGCCGTCGGCATCAGGAAAGGCAAGATCAGCAAGCCCGCAATTAAAATCAAACGGGGCAAGGTCAGATAGACGAGCTCACGCCAGGACATCAGCGCATAGATTCCTTCACTGCGGACTTTAAGCCCTCGATCCAATCTCTCCCGGCGGCGCTGCGCATGAGTTGCATTCATACCCGTTCTTCTAACTCCTTCTGCTGGCCAAAAAGTCCGGAGGGTCTCAAGATAAGCGTGATGATTATAGCAAGCAGGGCCACCACCACCTTGAAATGGGTTCCCAGAAAGACCTCGGTAAAAATCTGGGCAAAGCCGATGATAAAGGCTGCCAGCACCGCCCCCACCCAGCTTCCGAGGCCGCCGACAATGCAGACCGCAATGGCTAGAATCAAAACATTATAGCCCGTCTCAACCACGATATTGCCGAGCGGAAGCAGCAAAACGGATGCCAGCCCGGCCAGCATGGCCCCGAAGACCATGGCAACGACTGCCATGCGATCGGAATCGATTCCCAGCATCAGTGCGGCGCGCTCATCCTGGGCCATTCCCCGCAGTGCCAAACCAATTCGGGTATAATGCGTAAAAAGCCAGAGAAAGCCGACCAAGGCTAAGCCAGAGACCAGAACAATGATGCGATGGAGATCAACCGGAACGCCGGCAACGAAAATAGTTCCCTGAATAAACGTCGGCAGCGTGTAAGTCATCCCCTTGAAACCGCCCCAGCGGAATCCTTCCAGAATGGCCAACCCGATCGCATAAGAGGCAATAATTTCAGAAATGGCCATTCCCCGCACCCGAATCAGGAAAAACTGATAAATTAAGGCACCGATAAGACCCGTTACGATAATGGCAAACACAACACTTAAAAAATAGTTTAATCCCCACACACGCAAAAAACTCCAAACAATAAAACCGTTGATAATGTATAAGGCGCCATGGGCGAAATTGGGCACGCGACTGGTGCCGTAAACCAGGGCGAAACCTAAAGCAATCAGCGCCAACGAAATGCTATGGATGGAACCGTAGATGAGTATTTCAAAAAGGATATCCATGATAGGAATCAGCTCACTATGCAGAAAAATAAGGGATAAATGACCGCTAAATCTGATAGACCGCTTTTTTCACACAACTAACGGCAATCGGCTAACAGGTCCCATAGGACCTGTTAGCCGAGCTTTTAATCTACTTCATCCAGGGCGGCAGCTTAATCTCACCCATGGCGATTGATTTGGGGAACACGACAACTCGTTTGCCGTCCTGCCATTGAAAGATCGTACCCACCGCACCTTCATTCGGATCGAGGCTGGGAATGACCTGGTGGCTTTTGGGATCAAATCTGATGCGGCCATAGACACCCATTAAGTCAGTCTTTTCCAGCGCAGTAACCACCGCATCAGAGTTCAATGTGCCGGCTTTTTCGATGGCATCCCTCAAAACATAAACACCCATGTAACTGCTGGACGTGCCGTAGCCTTCGGGCTCAAGCCCCCACATTTTTTCATAGGCATTGACAAACTTCATGGTCCAATCCGTCGCATTCGATGGCGCATTACCTGCATTGACGACATTGGCCAACGCATAGGCACCTTTTCCCTCGGTGGCCTTCCAGAAACCCGGTTGCTCGGCCGCAGCGATAATGGATCCGAAAGGCAGTGCCGGGACTTTCATGTCATACCATTGCTTGAGAAGAATGGAGCTTTCCGGCATATCCATGCATATGATGATAACCTGGGCCTTTTCCCTGCGTGCTTTTAGCAACCCCATGGAAAAATCGGTGGCCCCGGTCGGATAGATCTCAGGCTTGCCACCGACAACCGTCCAGCCTTTCTTGGCCATGGTTTTGGCAAAGATATCGCCGAATGCGCGGGCATGGGCCACATCCTGTATCATAATATACACGCTGTTAAGATTGAACTTTTCCCCGATCTCCACCAAGGCGGGAATTTGCTCGCCCATTGCGATCCACACGGCCTCACCGCTAATTCGAAAGAGGTACTTGTACTTATCATATTCTTTGGCAACCCGTTTGTGGTATGCTGGTGTCAACACACCGGTGGTTAAAATCGAAATCTTTTTATGCTTCGACAATAAATCCATTGCTGCCAGACCCGCTTCCGAACGTATCGGTCCACCCATTATAAAGTCTGCCTTTTTTTCAAGGATCAGCTTTTCCACTGCCAGCAGGGCCTCACTGACCGGCACCCCCGGCTCCAGATCCCTGGTATCGATAATCTCGATTTTGAAGGGACGCTTGGTGCCGCCCACATTCACCCCGCCGGCCTCGTTAATTTCCTTAACTGCCAGTTGCATTGCCCGCCATGCATCCCAGCCATAGAGAAAAGAGGTCGAAAGAGGTGCACCAATGACAATGGGCTCTTCAGCCAGCGCTTTGTTCACCGGCAGAATTAGAAAAACCGCCAAAAAAAAGATCATGAGCATTTTCATATTCTTTGCAATCATAATCAAACCCTCCTTTTCATCGAAAACAATGCGTTATAGGTTGGTAGATCACAGTATCATCGGCTGAACCAAAACGCGATCCCTAGCTGTTTTAAAATTACGAACAAAAAGACTTTAGCGCTGATTCTGCAATCCAAACTGGATAGAATACTGATGTTCTACCGAGTGAATTTTTGAATGTCAAGCCATTAAACTAATGAATAAAATTCATTAACCCGTTGATATTTTGATTCGTATAAGCAGAGCGTTGATTTGAAAAGCCCAATTAAACCCAATTTGGTCTGGACTCATATCTTCAGGTGACCTATATTGCGGTATTTAAAAAAGCGAGTCGAATTTGACATTGCGGAAAACGACAGATGTTCAATCTTGAAAGTGCCGGTTGCCATAATTTGCTTGGGCAGCCCGGGGCGGTAAAATTATTTATGAGGAACATTTAAATTGGGCGAATTGAGTGAATTCCCGTTAAGATATAAGTTGTTTCTAAAAGGTTATCCCTGGCGCCGTATCGAGCCGGTACCATGGGCTCCTTTAAAAAAACCGATTAAGGACTGTCGGTTAGCGGTGGTCTCCAGCGCAGGACTCGTTCAGCCCGGTCAGGCGCCGTTTGATGATTCGATTCGCGGCGGGGACTACAGTTTCCGGGAAATCCCGGCGGATGCGGACGTCGTCACCCTGATGGATACCCATCGCAGTGAGCTTTACGATCACTCCGGGCTCCGGCAGGATCCCAATCTGGTATTTCCGCTCGATCGGTTGCGGGAGATGGAAAAAAGGGGGCGTATCGGTTCGTTAAACCGGCGGCACTTGTCCTTGATGGGATCCATTACCGCTCCCAATCGCCTGGTGAAAAAAACGGCCCCTGCCGCGGCAGGCAAACTGGTTGATGATGATGTCGATATCGCTTTACTGGTGCCCGTCTGACCGATGTGCAATCAGGCCGTGGGCCTGGTGGCAGCCGAACTGGAACGCCGGGGCATCTCTACGGTGGCAATCCAATTGTTGCGCAAGGTGGCCGAGAAGGTGCGGCCCCCGCGCGCTTTAGCGGTTCCGTTTCGTCACGGGTTCCCGCTGGATAAACCCGATAATCCCGGACGCCAGCATGCCGTCATCGAGGCAGCATTGAACGTACTGGAGGACAGGCGTCTGCAACCGCCGGCCATCGTCGATTATGAACCGGAGAAAAAAAAAGGGAGCGGAGATGCAATTTAAAAAACTCGAATTTAAAAACAAAGACGCTCAAACCCTTTCTGCCAGGCTGGATTTACCAGTCAGCGGCAAACCGCTGGCATATGCCCTGTTTGCCCACTGTTTCACCTGTTCCAAAAACATAAAGGCCATTGCGCATATCAGCCGTGCTTTAACCCGCGCGGGCCTGGCCGTGCTGCGTTTTGATTTCACGGGACTGGGTGAAAGC